>ULWW01072915.1_pt1 | contig 50305 bp, 43 predicted proteins | sample 1960741 | NCBI WGS metagenome assembly ULWW01 (sample SAMEA4835823, study PRJEB28245) | human gut metagenome | biome: gut microbiome; material: fecal sample | place: Denmark | collected 2008
CAATAGGGCGTTACTGTTTGGGTACAAAATTTACTCAAGGTTGATTTTGCCAATCTCTTTGTAATAAATATGTACTTGTTGACTGCGTTCGTTACCGTTTTTCGTAGCTTCGCAAATCTCAATTTTGTCAATTAAGTCAATCAACAAATCTCTTGATAACTCTGAAACGGGATTATTATAAGATTCGAGTTTTTTCAAAAATCCACAAATTGATTTAGAGCGATTTTCAAGATTAACCTTAATTTTAGATTGCTCAAAAATGACTTTATTGAGTTCTGCTTGCTCTCGTAAATAATCAGATTCCAACTTTTTGAAAGTTGCGAGATTTATGTTTCCAAGCACTTTATCTTCATACAAATTTTTGAGAATTGTGTCAATTTGCAAAATGCGTTTTTTCGCATTTTTAAGATTTTGAGAATTTGCACATTGTGCCGTTTTGGTGTCAATGTGCATTTTCTCTTTTGCGAGTTTTATAACAATCCCTTTGTTTTTAATGAGCTTGTTAATGTCGCTTTTGACACAATCAATAAGTTTGTTTTCGTTGATATAGTGCGAGGTGCAACCTTGCGTTTTTCTTGCTTTTGAACAAGAATAAGAAGTTGTTCCGTGGTAACGGCGTTGTGCATACATTCGACTTTTGCAGTCGGCACATAATAACAAGTCAGAAAAAAGCACCGGTTCGCTGTAATCGTGTCTAACTGGTTTTCTGTCTAATCGTAATTTCTGTGCTTCAGCAAAAATCTCTCGACTTATAATCGGCTCTTGTCTGTCATGGAATATTACAAGACTGTCAACATCCGAACGCTTGAAGTTAATCATATCGCCGCAGTAATCTTGACAAGTCAAAATTTTTGCAACGGTATCTTTAGACCAACGATATGGATTTTGCTCCGGATTGAGTTTTGGCAATCCAATTGTCGATGGTATTTTAACTTTGTTCGCAAAAAGATAATTTGCAATACTTACCGGACCGTAACCTTTTAGGTACAAGTCAAATATTTTTTGCACAACGGCAGCTGTCGGCTCATCAATTAACCAATCGCCGTTTTCGGCTTTTTTGTAACCGTAAAGCGGACGAGTTGCCAATCGTATACCTGAGTTGCCTTTGCTCTTAACTACAGCTCTTTGCTTCCTTGACAAATCTTTGGCATACCATTCATTCATAATGTTTTTAAATGGGATAAAATCGTTTAATTCATCATTGACCGATGTGTCAAGGTTGTCTGCAATAGAAATAAAGCGGACACCTTTTTCCGGGAATAATACTTCTGTGTAGTACCCAACCTTAAGATAGTTTCTGCCCAATCTTGATAAGTCCTTTACTATAACTGTTTTGACTAAATCGTTTTCAACATCGGAAAGAAGTCTTTTAAAATCCGGTCTGTCAAAATTTGTTCCCGTAAAGCCATCGTCAACATAAATCTCTGTCGGCGTCAAGCTGTGTTTAAGTGCATAGTCCTGAAGGATTTGCTTTTGATGTATAATACTGTTGCTGTCGCCTTTTAACTCGTCATCAGACGATAGGCGGCAATACAGGGCTGTAAATCGTAAATTTTGTTTGTTTTCCTGCATATCTGTTATTCTCCTTTTACGCAGGCAACAATTGATTTACCTCCATAATACCACCTTGCAAAATCAAGTCAAGACTTCGTGAGGATTTTTTCCTCTATATATATTCCGTAAAAAACGGGTTTTCGCACCCCTAAAATCCAAAAAAATTTAAAAAATTTTTAATTTTCTTAATACTCTGTGATATCTTGCTCTATAAGTATGCGTAATTTGTGCAATGTGCGATTGAGCTTACGAGAATACGCCTGTCTTGAAATATTATGCTTGTTTCCAAGCTCTTCGAGTGAGGGGCGTTTATCAGGAGAAAAAAACACCTCATCAATAATCAGTCTTTCAAGGTTGGTCAATTCATCTAAAGCCACAAGCAAGCATTTGTGCAACTCCTGAGCTGATAAAGTTTTCACTATGTCAGATTCAGTATCAATATATACATCCGACTTATCGTTATAATCGCTCAGCGACTCAATTCGCTTTTTGTGTTTGTTCTTATCATAAGCTTTTTCGAAAAACATCCATTTTTCCTGTCGGGCAGTTTTTCGCTTATAAGCTTTAAGCAAAATGAGCTGATTATCACTTTTTAAATTTTTTGAATTTTCAAGGTGCGTGCTGTTCATCGTCATTAAAAAAACACTCCGTTCTTTTAACGACTGAACAGACAACTATTGATATAAACATATTATCACAATATATTAGCGTTTTCAAGATTTTTCTTCTACAAGAAAAATCTTTTTTTAATTTTACCCTGTTCTAAAATCAGAAAAAATTTAAAAAATGAAAAAATTTTTTAAAAGCAGGGGTGCGAAATTGCAAAAATTACGGAATATATATAGAGGGTATTTTTGTTATTAGACCTTAGAGGGAAAATACCCCCGAAGGTCTAATAGCAAGCACTGCGGTGTGTCGGACATTTCGACACAAACCGCTAATTTTTCAAATCCGTAAAATTTGAAAAATTGCTTGTTAAGGGATACCCCTAAAACCCCGTTTTTTAAAAAATTAAAATTTTAAGGAAAGGCATTTTTATGAAAAACATTGAAAACAAAACTATCAGAATCAGCGTAAGAGTTTCTGAAGAAGAATTGAAAATTATAGAAAAACGAGCTTCGCTCACCAATGAAAAATCGCTAAGTTCGTATGTGCGTAAACAAGCAATAAAAGGATTTATCATCAATGTGAATTTTTCAGAATTTGACAATTTACGAAAAAACATTACTGCAATAGGAACTAACATAAATCAGATTGCAAAACGAGTGAATTCAACAAATCGCTTTTACGATGAGGACATCGAATACATTAAGAAGGTGCAAAAAGAAATATGGCAATCACTAAACTCGGTTCAGTCAAAACTACGCTCTCTGTAGCAATTGACTACATTCTCAATCCCGAAAAAACGGAAAATCAAAAATATGTGTACTGCTACGGTTGTACCGAGGATGGCAAATCGGCAGAACAGGAATTTTTGGCAATCAGAGAATTTGGAACAGGCAAAGGTGATGTTCTCGCTCAACATATTAAGCAATCGTTTAAAGGACAGGAAGTTACACCTGAACAAGCACTTGAAATTGGAATAAAAACCGCCGAACGATTGCTTAAGAATCAATATCAGTACATTGTAGCGACACATACGGATAAGGACAACATACACAACCACATAATTTTTAATAATATTGATTTTGAAAATTTCCGTACTTTTGAATGGCAGCAAAATCGTGGCGGTAAGTCTTGGAAAAAACTCCGTGAAATAAATGATGATTTATGCAGAGAATACAATTTATCCGTAATTGAAAAACCTATCAATCCGGGCAAATGTTACTACGAATGGCAACAGGATTATTTGGGTAAATCTTGGAAGTCAAAATTAAGATGTGTGATTGATGAAACAATAATGCAATCGACATCTTTTGAAGATTTTTTAGAACAGCTTAAAAAGAAAAATGTTGAGTGTATTTATACTCCCGAAAATGTCATAAAGATAAAATTTCGCTTGCAGGGACAACAGCGTTTTTCAAGAGGTCGCACTCTTGGTTGGTATTATGACGAACCTCAATTACGCAAACGCATTGAGCAGTATCAATTCTTAAAAACCGGTAAAAGTGGAAAAACATACAGAACCCGAATTATTGATACAAGCACAGATGTATTTCAAACTTCCAAAGGATTATTGCATTGGGCGAACATTAAGAATATGCAGGAGGTTTCAAAGCTCATAAATTTTTTGTCTGAAAACAATATGAGAAGTGAGTCGGATATAGAAAACAGAGCTGCAGAAAAATACAATGACAGAATGGTTATTGTTTCCAAACTTAACAGAACTCAAAACCAAATTAACGATATTGCAGATGTAATAAAGCTCATAAGGACATATGAGAAGTACAAGCCTTATCACAAAAATCTGATGACTGCCAAAAAACAAAAACAATACAAAAAAGAAAACATCACCGCACTTGATAAGTACGATGATGCAGTTGCTAAATTATTAAGTTTGTATCCCGACAGAAAATTGCCGACAATTTCAACTCTTGAAGAAAAACGAAAAAAATTAACTTCCGATGTTCAGCAGATGAATGAAGAATACAAGGCAATTATTGATGAGCTTAAAAAGATTGAATATGCCCGTCAAAGCATTAACGATTATCTCAGAAACAATGACAGGTCACAAAATAAAAGCTTGGAATAATTATTATTTATATTTTTCTTCTTCACGGTCAATCTCTTCCATAAATAATTGCATTGCATAATTATATGCCTTGTTAAGATTTAACCCTTTGTCTTTGACCCAATTCTGCAATTTTTCCTTTTCGCCCTTCGGCACATAAATATGGATTATGTCATATAAGTCCTTCGGCTTTACCGTAGAATTTTTAGGATAAACTCTCTTCTTTGCACATTCCTCACAGATTTTCTGACTGCCGGATTTTAAAATGAAGGATTTTCCGCAGTTCGGGCATATCTGTTCCGTGCCGACTCTTCGTGCCGTTCCTGCTTTTTGTTTTTCCTTGTGTGCCTGAATCCGTTCGAGCTTCTTTATTTCTCTGCACTCAGGACAATATTTAGCGTGTTTAGCGGTGGTTTCAAATTTATTTCCGCATCGTTCGCAGTTAAATTCTTTAATTGTAACCATCAGACCAATCCCTTTCGCTATACTTTTGCTACTACTATTATTTTATCAAGTATAAACGAATTGTCAATACAAATTGAAAAAAATGCCGTTTTTGAACAAAAAATTTAAAATTACACTTGACATTACCCCTAAATGAAGTATAATATAATCAGAAATAGTTTAGGAAATGATTTCAAGTGTGAAAAGTTAAGGAGGTAAAACAAAGATGAAAACAGTAAGAGTAGTTGAATATATCGACCTTGAGGGAGAAAATCACACCGATGAATTTGAAGAATCAGCCGATGCGGTTAAATTTTTTATGAGGATTACATCGGAAAAGCTCGTAAAAAGAGCTGCGTTATATGACAAAGTAATTGAAAATTAACTTGTGCCCCAACGGGGCATAAGTTGCAAAATACAAATATTTTTAAAGGAGTTAAAATTATGATTCGCAACGAAGTAAAACTTATCGGCAGACTTACTGCCAATCCTGAACTCAAATACACAAAGGAAACAAACAAAGCTCTGTGCAATGTAGTGTTAGCTGTAAACAGTATTTACAGTAATGAAGCAGAGTATTTGCACCTTGTCTTTTGGAACAAGACGGCTGAAAATCTTTGCAAATATAAAGGCAAAGGTGATTTGATTGCTGTTACAGGATACCTTAAAACGAGGAGCTACATCGACAAAGAGAATATTGTCAGAAATATTGTAGAAGTCATTGTTGAACAAGTTGACTATCTCGGTTACACCAAAAGAGGAGTTGACAAAAGCGAACCAATACCGAAGCTTGACCCTGACCACAAGAAACAGGAAGAGTATCAGATGATACACGATGCACTGTGTGCTGACGAAGATTTACCGTTTTAAGGAGTGATATAAATGAAATTTAAATACAAGGTCGAAATTGTTATTGATGAAGAAAAGGTTATCAATGACGATATTTACGACCCTAAAGAAATGTATGAATTCATCAGGAATATGTTTAAACGCTTTGACTTAGCTGAAATTAAAACCGATAAACCCTATCACTTGATTTTTGCAGATAAAGGCAGAAACAGAGATTATGGAGCATTGGGAAAAGCAATGCTTGATTTGTATTACTCAGACTGGTTTTTAAACTACGCAAAAAAACTTTTTTGGCACAATAATGTTAATGAAAGCGTTGAAGATGTTCTTAAGCAACTTGGGAATAAAACTTGAGGTGATTCTCAATGAAGAAAGCACTTGAATCACCTGAAAACAAGAAATGTATTAAAGCAATAAATTTTGATTTAGAAACCAAAAGAGTGAAAGAGATTTTTCATTCAAATAGTCCTTATATTTACTTAAAAGCCTATCAACTGGTATCTAAATTTTTAAAAAGCAACGATTTTAAGCATAGACAATTTTCAGGATACATTTCAAGTAAGAAAATGTCAGATGCTGAAATTCTGAATATTGCGTATAAACTCAACGATGAGTTACCTTGGTTCAGCAAATGTGTCAAAAAGTTTGATGTTACCGATGTTGGAGAACAACACGATTTAATGTACATATTTCAAAAGCCTGAAAAATCAAAGTTGCAGTCTAAATCGGTTGAAACTAAAGAAAACAAAACTAAAGGAAAAGCTCCAATTTCCCGCAAACAAATTAAGAATAACACTAAAATAATCACCCAAAAGAATACAGTCAGCAAAGAAAAACAAACAGATAAATCACGATAACGGAGGTATGAATTATGTGCAAAATCATTTCAATAGCTAATCAGAAAGGCGGAGTTGGTAAGACAACAACGGCTTTCAATATAGCAACTGCTCTCGCTCTCAAAAACAATAAAGTTCTCGCAATTGACTTTGACCCACAGGCGGATTTATCCAAATACGCAGATTTCGACAATACAGACGGCAATCCTACAATGAGTGACCTTCTCATCGGCAAGGTAGGTATGAGTAAGGCAGTCGAAATTAAAGACTGCATCAGACATAACGAGGTTAATAATCTTGATTACATACCTTGTGATATTAACCTTGCAAATGCAGACTTATTCCTTGCAGGAGTTTTGTCAAGAGAAACAATACTCAAGCGTATCCTGAACGATGATACAGTTAAACAGTATGATTATGTAATCATTGACTGCAATCCCTCATTAGGGGTGTTGCTGATGAACGCATTGACTGCCAGCTCAGGAGTAATTATACCCGTACAGGTACAGGATTTTGCCTTTGGCGGTCTTAAAACGCTTACAGGAGTTATTACACAGATACAGGAAACAATCAATCCGGATTTAGAGATCCTCGGTGTGCTGCCGACAATGGTTGACCGTACCAACGCAAGCAAGCGTGTTGTTGAACAGCTTGAAAGTATCTACAATGATACTCTTTTCGGCATTCAGATACACCGTGCTACACAAGCAGTTGAAAGCACAAAACAGCACAAAGCATTATGCTTGATTAAGGGCAGCAAGCTCGGAGAGGAATACATAGCTTGTGCCGATGAATTGTCGAAAAGAATCGGTGCGTAAATTACGGAGGAATAACAATGACAGGCTTTAATTTTGGGGCTATGCTCTCACAAAATAATCAGATAAAGCAAATACCGCTTGATATGCTTGTACCGTTTCACAATCATCAGTTTTCTCTTTACGACGGCGAACGCAGGGATGATATGGTTGAATCAATCCGCAAAAACGGAGTAATGACACCTATTGTTTGCAGACCAAATCCTGATGGAACAGATACATACGAAATCTTAATCGGTCATAACCGGTGGAATTGCTCTAAAATAGCAGGTCTTGAAACAATACCGGCCATTATTAAAGAGCAACTCACAGAAGAGGAAGCTCAAACTTATGTTGATGAAAGCAACCTTATTCAGAGAGGTTTCAATGACCTCAAAGTATCTGAACAGGCAAGAATTATTGCAAGACGATATTCTGAAATGTTTTCTCAGGGAAAGAGAAATGACATCATCAATGAAATTCGTGTGCTTAACGGCGAAGAAACTTCTTCCGGCAACAGCCGTGAAAAGGTTGCAGATGAGTACGGATTAAGTCGGAATACTATTGCAAGACTTGTGCGAATAAGCAAGTTATCTGACGGTATTCTCGGTTGGATTGATAAAGGTCAGCTTGCCGTCAGAGCAGGTGTAGAATTATCGTATTTACTGGCAGAGGAACAGGAAGAATTATTTGAGATAAACTCGGCTGACGATGATATGCTGATGAAAATATCCGAAGCTCAGGCAAGAGATTTACGAGTTTTGTCTGCTGACGGTGTACTTGATGGAGATGAAGTGATGAAAGTTTTATCCGTCAAAAAGAAAAAGCCCGACAAAAAAGTATCTATTGCCCCAACACTTTACAAAAAATACTTTGCAGGTCTTAGCAATGAGGAAATTCAACAAATAGTTGAACAAGCTCTTGAAATGTTTTACAGCGATAGAAAGGAGCATACATAATGAGTAATGTTTGGGATAAATATAAATCAACGGTCAGAACACATATCAGTGTTCCGGAAAGTAGGACTTTAATTACTGAAAATCAATGGAAAGCAAAGCACTTTATAAAGATTGACGAACAGAGTGGTAAGTATTTATGGGTTAATGCTAATTGTCCGTCTAAAAAGCTGTACTTGTGGGACGAGGAAGTTCGCCATATGACTGAGCAGGAGCTTGCAAAATACCGAGCAGACGAAAAAAGTAAGCGTATAGCTCAGAGAAAAGCTCTTCTAAAGCGAAAAGAGGCGAAAAAACAAGAAGAATTACAGTTGTTCAAAAAAGAGTTCAAAAAAGAAATTACTCAGAATATTATACAAAAGACTTTCAGCGTTCCGTATAAATCCGAAATTATCTATGACGAAATAGTCATAGATACCGAAACAACAGGTCTTAATCCTTATGACGATGAGCTGTTACAGGTGTCAATCATTGATGGTCAGGGCAACACTCTTTTCAACAGCTATATTAAGCCGCTTTATACAGATAATTGGAATAAAGCTATGGCGGTTAATAACATAACCCCCGAAACGGTTGCCACTGCACAGAATATTCTTGAAGTGAAGCAGAAAATCAGTCGTATTATCAATTCTGCTCATACTATCATAGGGTTCAATGTATATTTTGATTTAGGATTTCTTTCCAATATAGGGATTAAAAATGAAAACGCTGCTATAGTAGATGTTATGGAGGATTTTGCTTATATATACGGAGAATGGAGCGAGCAATATGGCTGTCACGAATGGCAAAGACTCACTAAATGTGCAGAATATTACGGATATGATTGGGGAACAGACATTGCTCACGATAGTTTATCTGATTGCAGAGCTACTTTGTATTGCTACAAAAAAATGAAAGAACAAAAGGAACTGGAATCTTAATGTTACAAAGAAGTATCCGTAATGGTTGTAACGGATAAGTATAAGAGTATAGCCGATGCAGAGAAACACTATCCAAAATTGTTAGGAGGTAATAATTATGACAATTGAATTTTTTGAAAAAATGTGCGATATAGATTCCGATAAAACATATGTGAGCAAAGCAAAGCTCAATGGCACAGAGCTTCCGTTGTATGCAGTTGAAGAAAAAATCAATATTTGTAACGAAAAGGAATACAAATACTACAGCTACAATCAGAGAACCAATAACTACAGTATGAGAAGCTTGTTGTGGGACGAAGCTGAATATATTGAATTTTTGTATAATCACAGGACAGATGAGCTTCAGAAGCTGATTGACTCAGGAAAGCTGTACAGAACAGTAATGCAGAGAGTACACAAGGCAAACAAACTTATTGACAGCACATTGCACGAATGGGAATCACAGGACGAAGAAATTATTCTTGCAAAAAAGTCAGGAAACAACGAAAAATATCGCAAGCTCCTTAACTGCTTGCGAATGACAGCACAAACAGAAATTTACAGGGAATATTTGTTCAGATGAGGAGTGTAAGAAATGTTAGTTATAATTACCGACATTGTATTCTCACTTTAATTTTCATTTACAACAGATTTTTCGGTTGATATGAAATAATGAAAGGAAAAACTCTATGAAGTTTGAAATTAAAAATAATAATAGAAAGGGTGAAGAAATCAAACCCGATACAAGCGGTACAAATGGAAAGGTTGTAAGCGGAATGTCGGCACACGGCTTATGGTTTTCAGCTTCAACAAGTACCGAAAAAATTACAATTTATAAAAAGGACATCATTGACCTTGCCCCAAACGCCCACGAAGTTTTTATGAGCTATATAATTTGAAAAAACAACAAAAAGGCAGATAACATCTTTTTTGATGCTATCTGCTTTTACTTTTGTCCTTGTTATGTTGTGATTGATTTTCTCGTTTGTGGGATATAATTTTTGAATTTTTCTTTATTTGATTTCTTGATAAAGGAAATTTTCGTGAAACTGTTTTTGAATTAGATTGTGCATTAGACAATCTTTTTGATGATTCTAATATATATTGTGCTAAATCAGGTGCTTTCCTTGCTTGTTTAAGAAAAATTACGGTATTAATTATTTCCTTGTATGAACTGATTTCATCTTCAGACCACGCCCCGAACAACTTGTCTTTTTCAACCAGTACGGGAGATATTCCGTCTTTGATACTATATAGGTTATTTCCTTCTCTGTCATAAAGTTTTATATCATCAAAAATATTTTCTTTGAAAATTATATCCAAGTTGTCACAAATTGCATCAACCACTTTATCGTGGTGTTCTTTAGCGGTAGCTCGTGGTATCATACCAAATCTAATATTGTTTTCATATCTTAGTATGGTGCTTTCGTAAGAGATATCCTTTTTTACTGAAATCAAATATAATTCAACTTTATAATTCTTATTCTTCAATAAATGACAAGTATTGAGCGGAACATCAGCCGTCCTCAAAGTTCCTTCAATAATCAGATTATATTTCATATCACTTAAATCTGAAATAAGCCTTTCAACAATTTCATTGATGAAAGGCTGTGTATATTTTGGAGAGTCATCACCGAATTCATCCTGTATGCTTTCAAAACGAGGGTGCGATTGACGGTAAGCATCGGCATTTATGGCAATGACATTTTTGTTTTTACGAAGAATAATCTTCTGAAGTTGTGTTTTTCCTGCTCCCGGTTGTCCGCCAAGAATGTAGGCAATAGGATTTTGTACAGGAATTTTATCAAATAAAATACGCTTTAAAATTTCTTCATAAGCTAATTCAAATTCAGCATTAGTATAATTCATACCAATGCTCCAACGGAAATAGCTGACGGTATATGCTCAATTATCCACTCATATTCTTTTACATTGCTGTATAGGTCATCTAATTCAGATTGGTTATCACAAAGAATAATCTTTGTATTGTATGAGCATAAATCCTTATACATCTTTTTCACGCAATCCAAAGCTGAGTCAGAGCGAAGATACTTTTCATACTTTGCCATAACGGCATTTGCATATTCTACCAAAACTTCACATTGAGCGGTTACAAGATAATTAGTTTTCATATACATACTCCTTTCAGTCTGAGCAATAATAATTAATTGCAATTTGTTTTATCCGATTGAAAATACTCAGTTTATTCGGTTTAATTTTAAGATTATCAAATGATTCATTGTTGGCGAAATAATAATTGCTCAATGCTTCAAGAAAAGCAAGCTCATCTATGTTGTCATAATCAGAAAGCATATCGTTTATAGTCTGATTAACAGTTGTACATAAAACACCGTCAAAATTGAGATACTCTATATCGTCAAATGAATTGACAATATGATATTCAATGTTATCAAATTGTCCCTCGTTCTGAGCATACACCTGTATCTTAGATTCATTGACATAACCATTGAATAATTCAAGGTACTCAAGTGCCGAAACTCCGCACAGGATTAAATCCGTACCTTGAACCACATCTTGTAACCAATCGACATTAGAAAGATATCGTGTACTTGTAATTGACATCATAAATATCACCACACTTCATTTTCTTTACATATTATTATATGTCAAAATCGGCAAATTTGCAAGTTTTAAGGACAACAAAAAAGAGCCGTCCAGAGCCATCTGAACGGCTGCTTTTTAAATTAAATAAAAAATATTTATCTACGCTATTCATTCCTCAATAAAAGGGAGCAACTGCATATAATGCAGTTGCTCCCAAAATCGTTACTTTTTGTCGCATTCTCCTGATATGGTAGTCAGACGGTAGCGAAGCACAACCTTAAAAAATATCGCATTCTCCTGATATGGTGGTCAGACGGTAGCGAAGCACAACACTAAGATGAGTAACCAACATCGTTCAAATACTATTATATGTTATAACTAAGAAAAAAACAAGTGTTTTAAAAAGAAATTCAGAAAAGAATTTCTAATTTTAAAGTGAAGTAACAATATAAAATGTCACTTTGTCACTTATAAGATTATGAGCTAATAAATTTTGAACGGTTTTTTTGTCAAGTCCACCTGTTCCGCAACCAAGTAAAGGTATGGCTACTGAATTTATGTTTAAGTTTTCAGCTACCGCTACTATCTTTGGAATCAGATCTTTAATTTTTTTGATTTTTGCTTTGCTACCCGGAGTACGCATAGTAACTGCGTGTATTATTTTTTTACACTCAAGATTTGGAGCATCAGTCACAAAAACAGTTCCGGGTGAATAACCAAAAAAGGAGTGTGCCTTACATTTTGCTCTTGCAAGCCGTTCAACAGCACCGCAAGATGCAAATTGAATGCTCTCTGCAACTCCTCTATGTAATTCATTAACACATCTTTTACCTCCCATATAACCAAAACCGTTGGATGCATTTACAATAGCATCTACATCAAATTTTGTTATATCGCCTTGTGCGTAAACTATCATAATTCAGGTTCACTCCTTTTAGGCTCTGATTTCATAACTGTTTTATTCTGAACTTGCTTTGAAGATTTGTTCCTGCCGAGGATTTTATCCTTACCAAAGTAATGTGTTTTGGGCTTTGATTCTGTTTTTTGGTGAGCAAGCTCAATGTTCAAAATCTTTGTTAATTCAGACAGGCGTGCTGACTTTTCCTGCAATTCCGCTTCATATTCAAAAGGCTTTTCAAGCAGGGCAACACTTGTTTTGTAATCAAGGTCAAGCTTGTTAAGAGAATTCTGACTGTAATCAAGAACACTTTCGGTTTTGTACAGCAACCCCTCTATTTTACTGAGGTTATGCACAGCAGAAACACCGAGCTGAGCAGAATATGAATATTTACCCTTGATTGTAACTACAATGTCATCATACACATTTCCGTTGTTTATAACGCTTATATCGAATCCGCAAATGTTGCCAACGCTAACCTGCTTCTTTCTGTTGTCGGCTATTCTTACCTGAGCAACAGCAGTTGTAAGAGCTTTGGCAGCATTTTTTCGTTCCTCATCGTTCTTCAGGTTAAAAGTCTGAGAACCTAAAGTTAATTTGCAAATAAGTTTACCGTCCTTATCGACAAATGACTTAACATTATCGATATCGGATTTTATGTTGCCGATAGTACAAAGGAGTTGCTTGCGTTTTTCGGGATAAGCCGCAACAGCATCTTCAAGCTCATATTTTGTATTGTTGTAATCAGCTTTGAGAGAGTTAAGCTCCTTTACTCTGTTATCAAGCGTGAGCTTCTCACGGATACGGTCATCGCCGGTACAGAGAGCCTTAATTTCGCCATATGAAAGAGCCGCTTGGTCAACATCGGCACACTTGCGTGCAGGAGCTTTGTCAGTCATAACCTGACTTATAAATTTTTGCTTGGTTTCGAGGAGCTGATAGCTGTACGCATCAAAAGTGCCTTTGGTAACATATCTGTACAAATGCACTTTTTCGTTAATATTGCCCTGCCTGACCATTCTGCCACGCCTCTGCTCGAGGTCTGCCGGTCGCCACGGAACATCTAAATCGTGCAGAGCAATGATTCTGTCCTGCACATTTGTGCCTGTTCCCATTTTGCCCGTTGAACCGAGTAAAATTCTCACTTCACCGCTTCTGACCTTTGAAAACAATTCAGACTTTTGAGCTTCGGTTTTTGCATTGTGTATATATGCTATTTCAGTCGCAGGGATGCCCTTTGCAATGAGCTTGTCCCTTATGTCGTCATACACGCAAAACTTGCCTGTTTCCTCAAGAGAGTCAAGTTCCGCAACACTCTTGTTATCGTTTTGCTCTTTTGAGGAGTCATTGCCTGTGTTTTTTGACGGCACACCGAGGTCACAAAAAACAATTTGAGTAAGCTTGTCTTTTGCTGTGTCTGTATAAATGTCAAATACATTGTTTACACACACATTCAGCTTTGTATTTGGATCATCCTCAAAATCGGGACTAATAAGTCGGGGGTCAAGACCGAGCTTTCTGCCGTCACCGGTAATTTTGAGCATATTATCCTGTGACGGATCTACGGAGCCTGAATTAACCTCATCTGCTCTGTCGGATAATTCATCGACAAGCTCCTTTTGAAGCTCTGTAGGCTCTACATCAACAATGTGAAGCTCACAATCAGGCACTTTAAGTTTAAGAGTTTCAGCCGTCTTTACATCGGCTACCATCTTAAACATAGACATAAGCTCAGGCAGATTGGAATATTCCGCAATCCTTGTGCGTTCCTTAAACTTGTTTCCTGCCGGAGCTAACTCGTATTCTTTCTTTTGCACACCGAATGCAGAAATCCAATTATCAAAATTCTGCATATTGTTGTGACTTGCAAGAAAATCATAATTAAGGTATCTCATCATTGTGTGAAGCTCTGTAACGCTGTTTGACAACGGTGTACCTGTGGCAAATACAACACCCTTGCCGCCTGTCTTTTCGTCAAGATAACGGCATTTTGCAAACAGCTCTGTTGCCCTCTGAGAAGCTCTTGAAGATATACCCGAAACATTTTGCAGCTTTGTTGCACAGTACAGATTCTTAAATTCGTGAGCTTCGTCAACAAACAATTTGTCAATTCCAAGCTCCTCGAAATATACGGTATTGTCTTTCTTACTTGATTGAAGCTTCTCAAGCTGATTTTCGAGATTCTTTTTTGTACGCTCCATTTCCTTAACGGTAAATTTATTACCGTCCTGAGCTTTCATCTCAGCAAGACCGGCAACAATATCATCAATTTGAGATTGTAAAAAGGCTTCCTGCCTTTCAGGAGATAGGGGCAGCATCTTTAATTGCGTATGTCCGATAATAACGGCATCATAATTGCCAGTTGCAATTTTTGACATTAACATCTTGCGGTTTGATGATTTAAAATCATCCTTTGTTGCAACCAATATGTTTGCGTTGGGATAGAGCTTCAAAAAGTCTGCTCCCACCTGTTCTGTCAGATGATTCGGTACAGCAAACAAGGATTTGTGACACAACCCAAGCCGTTTACATTCCATAGCAGTAGCTATCATTTCAAAGGTTTTTCCTGCACCTACCGAATGAGCAAACAGTGTGTTGCCTCCGTAAATAGCGTGAGCAATGGCATTTTTTTGATGTTCGTGAAGCTGAATGTTTGAATTCATTCCCGGAAAATTAAGGTGTGAACCGTCATACTCTCGTGCGTGGACGCAATTGAATGTGCGATTGTATGTGTCAACAATATCTCTGCGGCGGTTAGCATCTTTAAAAATCCAATTCTTAAATTCACGGCGAATGGCATTGGCTTTTTGCTGTACAACCTGAGTCGCTTCTACATCAAGCACTCTTACAGGCTTATTGTTTTTATCACGCTCAACAACACCGTATTCGTCAACCTTGTCTTTATACACTTTCGGTTCGGATAAATTGAGAACGGATTCAAATATCTGATATGCAGATAATCCGCTTGCACCGTAGGTCTTTACAGTAGTTACCGACAAATCCGCTCTCTTATTCGTGATATTCCATCTGCCGGAATACTCTGAATAGTCAAGCTCTATTCTGTCGGATTTAAAAAATCTTGACACATAATCCGATTTAAGGTTTTGCGGTGTTTCAAAAACCTCATACATAAATTGCTCATAGTATTTTTTATCAATCCAAGTAGCTCCGAGGTTAATATCAATATCGCCGGCTTTCAGAGGAGTAGGCAATACTTCCTTTAAGGCGACAACATTTGATTCATATATGCCGTTGACCGAAGCGTATGCTTTTGCCATGTCAAGCTTTGCATATATATCTCCCGACAAATATTCGGAAGCAGTTTGATATTCGTAGTCCTCATCGCCTGTATATGACGGTACGGCAAATATTTCACCTTTTTCTCTCAGCCCGATTTTCAAATCCTCGGGCGGCACATCCGTAATTTGGCTCATATACTCGAAGTCGATAACACCTTTTTCTGCAACGCAGACAGCAAGAGCTTCTTCAGCCGTATCAACATGACTTATTGTTGCTGTCGGCTTATTTACACGCTCTGTAAATATATCGGACTTCTTAACAAGTAAATTATTATCTTTGGCAAAATCGGCTTCGAGAGAAGCAACAAGCGGATATGCTCCGTCAGAGTTTAACAAGCTGTGATTGTAACTGCTGTGAAGCAAGCCGTACTTACTGTAGAAGCTGTCATAACAGTTGTTGAGCTTTTCCTGCAATTGAGCTATCTCTGAATCCTTGTTATCGTACTGCTGAACATCAAGCAATTCACGCAAAGTGTCACGAATATCAATAAAGGAATTGATGCGTTCGTGATTTAATTTTTTCCCAAGTGCTTTGTCTGCGGAAACATTAACTATTTTACCGCTCTTATCAGAGCCGTAAAAATATATTTCGCCGTTTCGGCGATAAAAGCTTTGTAAACGCAGTTTTAAAGGTTCGGCTGTTAAATGTTCGGAAACCGGAATCAGCTTTTCTGCAGAAGCGGAATATTCAAAATTGATATTCTTTACCGCCGAGGAAAGAAGCTCCGACAATGTTCTGCCGTCATTAAACGGCACGCACATCGTATCGTCTGTTCTGCCGAACATTTTATTGCCTTCAACAACTTCGCCGAGTATCATTTCGGGATGCTCAACAAAATAATTGTTGACGGTTAATCCGTTTTCAAGCTGTCCTGTATGTACCCAAGACGGTTCAATTTCTGACTTTTTTTCTCTTTTTTGGAGGAATATAATGTCAGCTGTAACCTCCGTTCCTGCCGATTTAAAGGCGTTATTCGGCAATCTCACAGCACCTACCAAATCCGCTCTTTCGGCCAAGGTCTTGCGGAAAGAGCTGTCCTTTTTGTCAAGCGTACCTTTGGAAGTTACAAAAGCCACAATGCCGCCGTCACGCACTTTATCAAGTGATTTCAAAAAGAAATAGTCGTGAATTTTCAGATGTTTTGAGTTGTATTTAGAATCATTAACACTGAAATCGCCGAAAGGAATGTTTCCGATTGCAACATCGAAGCTGTTGTCATTGAAACGAGTATTCTCAAAGCCGTCAATCGTAATGTCAGCTTGCGGATACAGCTTTTGAGCTATTCTGCCCGATAAGCTGTCTTTTTCGACACCGTACAAATTCACCTTATCACGAAGTTCTTCGGGAAGTCTGCCGAAAAAGTTTCCTACGCCCATTGCAGGCTCAAGTATGTTGCCGTCCTCAAATCCTGCGTTACGAATGACCTCATATATACTGTCAACGATTGCTGTATCTGTGTAGAATGAATCAAGCACAGTTGACCGAGCTGCGGTATATTCTTCATCCGTAAGCAAACCCTTGAGTTCAGAATACTCATTTTTCCATTTATCATTATCAGACTCAAAAGCATTGGCAAGACCTCCCCAACCGCTGTAAAGGAACAACTGACCTTGTTCTTCAGGTGTAGCCGCTCTGTTTTCTGCTTCCGTTTGCTTTAAAATCTTAATGGCAGCAATGTTATTTTGAAACTTTGTTTTTGCTCCCGTGACAGCTTCTCTGTCCTCAATTACATAGTTTTTGGCTTTTTCATCATTTACGCTTGTTTCGGTCTGCTCTGAGCTTTCGACCATATCAAACAATGTAGGTGGTTCAGCTTTATTAACTACGGTAACTTCAGCTTTTTCTGCTCTTGACGGTGCGGCATTTTCAACCTCCACGGCAAGCTCGTCAACGCTCTGTAATTTTTCATCGCTCCTGACTTCTCTTTCTTTGCTTTCCGTTATCGGTAAATCTGCGGCTTTCTCATTTTCACCTTTATCAAGCTTTATATCGGCTTCGAGTATTTTTACAACACCTGAATACTGCGGATATTGATTTAAAAAATCAATAATTCCACCGTTACCGTCCCCGATATCCTGCCTGAATGTATGAATTGTTCCGTTCGGCATATTAACAATAAATTTTGTCTTTTCATAGCCAAGATGAATATTGTCAAGCTCACCGTTTCTGTATGCTTCTGCAACCGCATTTTCACTGCCGTATTCCTCAATTTCAAGCTGTCTTTGCTCAACCCATTCGTCATCGGCATTTTTCATAAGTTTATCAAATTCAGAAACAGAGTATGTTTTGCCGTTCTCAAATACCGGACTTTCACTCCAATCACAAGTAATTGTCGGACGAATTATTTCCTGTACAGACTCAGTTTGTTCAGGCTCGTTTATCGGGACGATTTCATTTTCTGAATTAAATTGATTAACGATTTCTTCTGAGCTGACATTCAGAGCACCGGCATAGTTTCTTACCTTGATGTCAAAATTGTTCTGATAAAAATTACGCTCGGCATCGGATTTTGCATTATCAATATGGTATAATGCACGCTTTAAATCCTGTTTAACAACAGAGTTATAATAGTCGTTTTCCGCAAGCGGAACAGTCCTATGCTCTTTCGGCTCTAATTGTGCAAGCTCATCATCAGATAGGTATACAAGGTCATCAAATGATAAAGAGTACAGGCAGTTATCAATCATATCTTTAAGACTTGAATATGTTTTCTCTTTAAACAATTTATCGTCAACATAAGTTTCAAGCCTATAGTCAACAAGATTTACAACAGCTTCAACAGTATGCTTGCTGTCTTCTGTTGTTGTGTATGCCACTCCGACTTTTTTTAAATCTGAAAAATCCGCTTCTGAATCAAACTCGTCATTACAATACAAATTTATAAGCTGCTTTGCATAAGCAAGCACAGAGTCACGAACAATATTGTCAATCGTAGAGTGAGTGTATGTAGCAAAATCAATCTGATTGTTGTGAAGTGTATTTTTTAGTTCATCATCAATTACTATACTTTGTTCCAAGTTGTGTATTCTGCCTTCTTCTTCAAAGGCTGATTTATCTCGTTCAACAAAATAATTGAAATTATCATATAGAGTATAAATTTTCTTAACATTTTCACAATAAGTAACATAATTATTTGTACTTTTATCTTCGTTAAGGTAGGTATTATTAAGCAAAACAGGTGAGTCCGTCAAGATAAAATCGACTTTACCATACAGACGGTTAATACGCTTCACTTGTTCCTTGAGAATATCAAATTGATGTTCATAATGTCCGTCAAGCATAATAAGATTGTTGTCATATACAAGCTCTTTGGCATATTCCTGTACATATTCCGTAACAAATCCTTGCTTTTTCAATTTTTCGGCTACTTCAAGACAAGATGTTGTTTTTCCTGCACCCGGTCCGGCAAAAGCATTGATAACTATTGTATGCTTGTCTGACACATTGCTCGTAATTTTTTTCTGTTCAGATATGAGTTTGTTAAACTCATTCGAGAGATCTACAAGTCCCTCATATTTGATATTCACAGTAAATCCTTGTGTTTTAAGAAGTTCAGTATTATCATTCAGTTTAAAATCAGGGAATCCGACTGTATCAACTGAAGAACCGTTAATGTTTCTTGTTGTAGAAACAAGGTCGAGAATATCTGCAACGGTTTTTGCGTTCTCACCTCTGACTTCATAAAAATCACCGACCTTTATAAGTTCTATTTTCCGTACTTCAGGTAATTTGATTTCGGGAACTACTGCAAGCTCAACGAGCTTGTGCTGAATATCTGCATTAAGACCTTCGGCAAACTCCGTACCGCTGTAAAACTTTTTAACAGCGGTTCTGAAACTTTCGCTGCCGATATCAATTAACCTTTGTTCGCCTGTTGTATCAAGAAAATCAAAGAATCCTGAAAAATCATCTCCGTATTCTTTGTTAGCTTCCGCTATCTGTTTGTAAGATACCTCGGTAATTACAAACTGACCGCCGGAGTATGCGTCAGGATTATAGTACATATATGTAATACTTTCGGCTTCGGACTCTTGAAAATAAAGGGTTTTCTCAAGAGTGTTAAAGTCGGGTAAAGCAGGGGTATATGTACCGTCAGAAATCATACCTTCCACTTCACTTCGTGTAACACCTTTGACCTTAGATACAAGATTTATAAGAGAATCATAATCACTGCGACTGTATGCACCTATGAAAGTTTGCATTTCCGTAAGCGAAAAAGTATAATCAAGCAAATTGATTGTGTCGTAATCTATACCCATATCAACCATATCTCTTATAAGTTCTGACTGGGCATATGAATACCCATGATTTTCAATGAGCTTATCGGCAAGATTTGTGTTGATGAACGACTGCTTAATTTCGTTGAAATCAGCAGTATTCGCAAGAATCAATTCAGAATCCGAAAGGCCTGAGTATGTCTTGACAAAATTCATAGATAACATATTTAACTGTTCAGGCTTAAAGTCAGAAGTATCTTCAAACATCGTACTGAATGTGTCAATCAGCTCCGGATGGTTGTTGAGCAGTTCAACCGTAGAATTCAAAGACTCCAACTGATGTGCTTTATAGTGCAGTACCGAAAGAGCATTAAAAAGATTTTCCGTGTTATCTTCTTTGGAAACTGTCACGCTGTTTTTAACCGTTGCAGACGGTTGGTTTTTTTCGACTGCTTTATCATTGTACAAAAGCTCTCTTTGCTCACGAATTTCGTGAGCAATTGCGTTGATGGCATCTTTGTATATATTGTCAACCGTAATAGTTGTATTTTTACCAAATATTCTGCCCGAAAACGGAATATCCTGCTCTGACAGTCTTTGAGCAACCTTGTAAGCGAAATCAGTATTATATTTGCGATACATCTTATCACCAATATCATTGTATTTGGTTGTTCCGATGATATTGTTTGTTACATATTTCCTGTTGTTGGAATCGACTATTGAATCATAACTGATATTTAACTTTTCAAGATTCGGAACAGTAGCTCTGCCAACCGCAATATATGATTTGTTCTTGTTAATATAGCCACAGTAATTAAGTCCTGCGTTTTCGAGAGCATCGGTTATGCTCTCAAACCGGCTTTCAGAAGCTATAATAACCTTTTTATACTGATTCGGAGTGTTGCTGTTCCATATCTCATTTCCATATAATTTAATCATTTCATTCACCTCTTAAAGAAGGAACCGTTACACTAAATGCAACAGTCCCTAAATAATATTCATAATTCCTGTTCTTTCGATTTAGTGTTGTTACGCTGTTCGTTATGTGTATGTGCAATTTTGTCCGCATTCTGTTTTATCTTACTGCGAGATATTAACGGCTTAACCTGAGCTTTCGACCTGGGTTCTTCAATCTTCTCAACCCGATTGCCTCTTTTGTCAAGCTCATATCCTGCGGCAAGGTCGTTATAAATATCAATTATCCGTGTCTTACTTGCTGTTATGTACACGGTATCTTCTTCTCTTCCGTCAGGATGATATAAATCACGCTTTTTTTCGCCTGTAACAGCATCGTATGCTTTTGCATTACTTGCTTCAATCGTGTGATTGCTTACACGATAATTCTTACCGTTCAGCATAAAATAATAGCTGTCATTGCGAAGACTTCTGTCAATACCGTTTTTGTTGCAAAAATCTTCAATTTCAGTCATCTTGTTTTTAAACTCTGCCTTTGCGGATTTACTGGGATGCCACTTCCTTTTGTACATATGATCACCTTTCCTGTTTTGCTTCCCATCCCTGTTCACGATGTTCTGATTTTGCAATCTTGTCCGCATTCTGCTTTATCTGACTGCGAGAAATCAGGGACTTTTTCGGTTGCTTCGGTTGTTTCTCGGCATTATGTTCCTTATTTGGAGTTTTTGCCGCTTTGTCATACTCCTCTTGCTTATTGCCGTTGTTGATGATACCGTCAATGCTGTCATAATCATCTTCAATTGACATTTCGGCATTTTTGAGATAATTTTCTTCGAATACAGCTTTTGCGGCAGATGAAACGATTACATCAGCCTGCTTTTTTAAAGCCTGAGGGTTGTTTGTAAACTCATCAACAATGTTCTGACAGCTCTTGCTGATAATATTGTCAGCTTCCTTATCGGGCATAGTTTTAACCGATTCAAACTTATCTGACCACTCATTAAGAGCCTTGAGCTTGTTTATCAGCTTCTCTTTTTTGTTGGTGAGCTTGTCGATTTGTTTTCGCAGTTTGAGTTTTTCGGACATATAATGAGTTTGACCGTATGCTTTTATTGCAGCATCGAGTTTGCTCTGAGTAGTATCAAACTTTTCAGAGGTTGTCCTCATTGCCATTGTCCCGTATTCCTGCATACCTTTGACAAAGTTTTCTTTCCTGCCGTCAGGGGATTTCATATTGTCAAGAAATTTATTGATTTTTTTGCAGTTCTCAGCACGGCTTTGTTGCTTCAAAATCTTCTGCTCATTCGATTTGATGTTCAGCTTATGAGAATGGATTTTCTCATTGATATTTACTATTTTCTGTCGCCTTTCAGCCGATAGAACAGACAATGCTTTATACACAGGCATTGGTACAACATTTCTCATTGATTCAACCGTTGAAACAAATTCAGCACTGCGAACCTTTTTTATGTTGAGTTTTTCGATTTTTGCATTGAGTTTATTGTTTTTTAGATTAAGCTCATCAATCTTAAGATTGCACCTGTCATACAGCTTTGCAAAAATCGGTATTGAAAATTCTTTGCTTTTCGTTTGTTCAAGCAATTCGGGTTCGGATTTTGTCTGTTCGGGTTGGAGATTGTCATTATTGACTTCTTCATCTCGCTGTTTTCTTTTATCGGTATTTGGATTATTATCAAAATCATTTGTAATATCAGGCATTTTACTTCCTCCTTCGTTTATTTTTTATGGAAACAACAATTACTAAAATTGTCAAAATTGCGGTTATAACAATTACTGCAATAATAAAATCAAAACTTCCGTTATTGTTGTTTTCGGTTTTTGTTGCCGTATCAGATGCAGCTGTATCCTTTACTCTTTCAGCAGTCACAATAAGTCTGTGACTGTTTACACCGTATGGATAACAAGTTATAAGACTTAATAGGTCTTTTTCTTCGTCAACTGACAGTAACGATATGTTGTCGGGCTTAACAATGTTTTTTGCCGTAACAGCATAAGTAAGTGTTTCATCAAGGACGGATATCTTGATTTCATCACCAATTTCAAGCTCGTTGAGGTTATCAAAAAATACCTGCGTAGGATAACCCGTATGTGCAGACAAGACAGAATGATTGCCCACACCTCCAATCGGAAACGCTGTATTTGGCAGATGAGCAACACCTTTTTCAAGCACTTTATCCTCATCCCCGTGGTAAATAGGCAGTTTTACATTGATTTTTGAAATATCAATGTAGCCTATAAGACCGTCACCAAAATTGAGAATATCGTCATATCCGTCAATCACGCTGTCTGTATCGTAAGAAAATCCATTGATAAGTTCTGATAAATTGTTGTTATATTCAGCAGCAGCCGACAAGTACTGTGACCTGTCGGCTGCTGAAATGCTGTCAAGAGATGCGGCATAATTGTTAATTGTGGATGCGGCGAAAAAACTATTGACAGCATTTGATACAGAAGGGTACAGCACAAAGCAGAGTGATGCAGTCATAAAAATTATTCCTATTATCAAGGTGCATTTGCTTCTGCATTTTTTCAATGTGCTGTACTCCTTTCTGTTTAATGTGAAATTACTTGTTTGTAGCTTTTACTCTTCTGCGAATGAACAATGTTGTAATACCGCCGAGTGCAAATGCTGTGCCGAGAATGTAGAACATAATTGTACCTGCACCACCGGTCTGTGGTACAACAACCTTTGTATCCTTAACATCAACGCTTGCTGTGCCGTCTGTTGGGCAGTTTGTGATGTACGAACCGTCAACAAATGTTGCACCGTATGTAACATCAATTGTCACAGGAATAACTTTGCCATAAATGTTGTAGCCTGTAGGAGCTTTTGTTTCGACAATATAATATTTACCGCTTGCAAGTTTGATTTCTTCTTTACTTGTGTTGTAGTAAGTAACCTTGCCGGTCTTGTCGGATACACCGCTTGCAATGGCATTTGTAAGAGCAGTTGCGTCCTCTTCTGTCTTGAAAAGGCTGAATTCTGCACCTTCGAGAGCCTTTCCGTCTGTATCTGTCTTGTTTGTTGTTACTGCAAAGGTATAAACATAAACTGTATTGCCATTTACCTCTGATTCAACACCGTTCTTGTTAGAATAAACGAGCTTTGTTTCTGTATTTGGGTTGCCTGTCTTTCCTGTTACAGCGTACTTATTGAGCTTTGCTGAATAAGTTACAGATGTATAAGTAACACCTTCTGCATAAAAGTCATTCTTCTGGAGATAAGCGTTTGTGAGAGCTACATTAAATGTTGTAGCTTTACCATCAACTTCTGAGGTTACATTGAGAGTGTAATCAGATGGAGCAAGGTCTGTTTCGTTTATTTTCTGTCCCTGTGCGTTGAGAAGTGCAACCTTTACGCTGTCTTTATCAAGAGTAAGTCCTGCTGACATCTCATCATATACGGTATATGATTTAAGTTTCATTTCTGATGAACCGGCAGTTGATGACTTGATTTCAAAATTCACTGTGTCACCAAGGCTTACATCGGTAAAATTAACATTATCCTTTGTGCTGTTAGTGATAGTCTTGCCTGTAACTACATCACCGTCATTTACCTTTGTAGCAAGGTCGATAGCATTAATGCTGTACACCCAACCGTTGTTGTAGTATGGGAGCGATACAACAGAGTTTGTAACGCTTTTAACACCGGCAGGATAGTTAGTAGCCTTGATATAATACATACCCTGAGCAAGGCTTGAAAAAGTCTTTTTTACCGATGTTGCCGATGTAGTAAATGTGCCAACGGTTGAAGCTGTTGACGGAATCGAAGAAAGACCATCAAGAGCTGAGAGAACATTCGATGTCTTACCGCTTAAAATCTCGTCAGAGATTGAAGGAATAAGTGAATCATAGCCTGTCTTGTATGGATTTTCGGTTGTTTTGAGTTCTGCAACCTTGTACACCGTAAAGGTGTAACCCGGCTTTGTACAATTGAGCGTGAATGAAACCTTCTTTGTTTCATCAAGAGCATTTGCGTTGGTTGCAGCACTTGCAAATGGGATTGCAGTTAATACCATCATTACTGCAAGCACCATAGCTGTCATAATTCGTGTGATTTTCTTTTTCATTTTTGATTGTCCTTTCGTGATTTTTTATATTTCTTGCTACCGTGTTTACGGTAGTCATAGATGAAAAATATAGACAATGCTCCGAGTGCTACAGAAGCAAAATAAAACGGAGCAATACCACCGCCACCTGTTTGAGATAACACAGATTTGTTATCGGCAACGGTTAATGATATATTAAGTGTGTTTTCATTGTCGGTTGAAATTGTAAATTCAACCTTTTTACCGTATGGCATATAGCCTGACGGAGTTACAGATTCAATAAAATAGTAATCACCTACCGGCAGATTACTGATTGACAAACTACCATTCGTAGCCATATAATCGGTTGCAGTTTTTGCAACTGAATTATACATATAAGTTCCTGAGCCTGTCTGATAACAGCTGATGGGAGTGTCGTCTGACTTATAGAGTTGCCAACCTGATCCGCCAAGAGCTTTTGTGCCGTCTGTTTTTGTGAGCTTAACCGAGCCTGTTTTTACAGTATTTTTGATACTTGCAAAGGTTACGGTATCAGTATCAAGCGTGACGGTTACACTTTTGGGCTTGTTGTATTTAAACGGCAGGGAGTAAGTGCCGTCATCGTTAAGCTCGCCGAGTTCGGTTACTTTATATTTGAGCAATTCGTCATTGCTGTTATAAATCGGCAAGTCTGAGATTTCAGGACTTAAACCTTCAAGGTTTGTGCTTACTTTTTCGTTAAACCCTGTATCAGCACAGCTTATTTCAAAATACAAACCGTCCACAACATCATCTTCAGATGTTTTTTGTACCTGTAACGAACCTGTTTTTACGGTATTGGCACAATCATATGTATAGTTGTATTCATCGGTATCATAGATTGTAAATTCGACTGCATCTTTCAGTTCATAACGGCTCGGAAACTTGTATGTTCCGTCTGACTGTTTAATGCCGATTTCGGTAAGCCTGTAAGTAATTTGAAAACCGTTTAGGTCAACTACATATGGCAGAATACCATCAATTTTGTTACCGTTTATGTCATAAAATTGCATATTATCTGTACTTGCTTTACCATTTTCATCAGTAGTCAAAACGATACTTGTAATCCCGTTTCCGTCTGCATCATAAGCCATAGGAGTAGGGATAAGGTCATCATCGAACTCTCGTTCATCGTCAAAAGACTCAAGCTTAAAACTCAAGCCCTCGATAACTCCGTCCTCGGAAGTCTTATTGATATTAATACTTCCTGTTGCAGGAGCGTTGTACACGGAATAATTAAGAGTAGATGTTGTTCCGTATTTGTTGGCAGTCTTAAACTCTGATTCAGCCTTTTCAAGGTAATTGTCAGGGAAATAATAACTGCCTCCGCCGAGAAAACCTTTTTCAACAACCTTATATTTTATAGGAATACAAATTGCTGAGTTTGGAACGGTTAAACAGCTTGTGAGCTTGTAACCGTATCGGTTGTAATAGTTAGCTGTTCCGGTAGAATCTGTAACAATATCACCATAATATTTGCCGTTTTCGTCCTGTACCTCAAACCAAACTCCAGACACTTTACCGTTGTATGAGGTCTTTTTAACAGTTAAATCTGTTTCAGAAACTGTATTCTGAAAATTAAATGTAACCGTTTTGCTCTCGTCAAGCGTTAATGACTTACCGTTAGCGTTGGATTTTGCTTCTGATGATTTGCCATAGTAGTATCTTGAATAAGCATTCTCACAATTGCTGAATACAGCATTTGAAACACCTTCAAAATATGAACCTTTATAATTGATTGCATTTTCTTTCTTTATCGTCCAAGTGTAACCGCCATAGCTGTGAGATCCTAAAGTAGTCTTAAAACCAAGCTCCTTGACTGTATAGGTTATCTTGTTGCCTTTATCGTCATATACCCTCAAACCTTTAACAGTCGCTTCGCCGTTTTTATCGGTTGAAACTGCGTTGTACTCGTTGCCGAGGCTATCTGATATTGCAAACCAAAGATTTGAAACTATACCGTCTGTTGATGACTTCTTGATTTTGAGGTCAGCTTTTATGGCATCTTCATAAATCGTCTGAATAACGGCTGTTTCAACGGTTGAGTTTTCCTCATTTGCAATGACAGGATAAACAGTATTGTCAAGCTCATAGCCTGTCGGTGCGGTTATTTCTTTGATGTAATATGTTTTGCCGACATCTACCGATTTTGCAAAAGTCCCCTTGCCATCAGCACTTGTTGTGAGCTTGTCATACAAGCTTGCACAAGCTGAATCAGAGTACAAGCCATATACTGCTCCGCCGACACCTATACCTGACTGATTAAGCTTGTTAATGCCCACATATGCCTTTGCCGGCATTTCATCAATCGGTACTTTGATAGGGGTATTTGTGTCCTGAGCAAGACCGGCAATTTCTTCATTTATTACTCTGTAAAACACAACATCACTTAGCGAGTATCCGTCAGGAGCTTTTTCTTCTCTTATAACAACTGTACCGATAGGTACTGTAATTAAGTTGTTGTTGTAATAAAATTCATCAGAGTTATATCCATCTGCAAGATAGTTTTTATTAAGCTCAGCATATCCATCTTCGTCAGTCTGAATATACCAAGTCCTTTTAAGGTTTTTGCTGTCAAGTGCAGGAGCGGTTTCATCTGCTTTGACATCATAGTCCTTATCAATTTCCTGTGCGTAGTATTCAATGCTGAAAACCGCACCGCCAAGACCTTGACTTGTTGTTTCGCCTGTAATTGCATTCTTTTTTTGTAACACAATACCGACAGGGTCATTAACCGGATTATCTTGTGGCTCGGTTTTTTTATCAGACAGCCTAACTGCTTTAAATATTGCATAGCCGTTGCTGTCTTTTTTTCCCGAACTCACAAATGTATATACAGTTTTGTCAAGCTCATAGCCTTTTGGTGCTTTTGTTTCTTTTGCATAGTAAGAAGCTGTTGAATCAACATATTTACTGTAACTGCCGTAACCGCTTGCATTTGTCGTTATACTGCCGATTTTTTGGGTACAAGCCTTGTCTTTGTATATGCCATACTCAGCTCCCGACAAGCTGTAACAACCGTTGCCGGCTGTAAGCTCTGTGTTTGATGATGATTTTTGAAGTTGCAGCTTGACAACATCGGGAAATGTCAACTTAACATATCCGTCTTTAACTGTATAATTAGAACCCTGAGCAAAAGTCTGATATGATGCATAGTCATTACTTGTAATTAAATACAAACTGTTTTTGCTCTTGATTCCATGTTCCTTCAAAAAAGAATTTTTCATTGTCACATTAACTGTCGTACCAAGATTTTTAGAACAGGTAAATGTTATCTTTTTACCGCTTACGCTGACCTTAACATTTGAATTGCTGACGATTACATCGGATGCTTTAGTTACTGAAGCGGTACCGTTCTTATCAGTCAAAGTGATTGAATACTGTCCGTTTGATTGATTATATGACATTTGATACGACTTCGCAGAACTGAGTGATGATGCTGTATATGACGGATTACGCACCGACCTTTTGCACCAAGACACCATATTGTCATATGCTGTTGTAACATTTGCTACAGTAGTTTCAGCTGAGCTTGTCTCAGTCATAGTATGGGCAGGAGTAAGCAACGGTTTTCCGGATACGGCATCAAAGGTTGAAGCATTTCTCTTGCCGGCTACAATCTCGAAAATTAACAACTGTGTTGCGTAATAGTAATGTACCTTATTTTTTGACGGAGATTCAAAACCTCCGAACCCCCAACTTAGGATCAGATTAACTGCGTTCTGTTGTGCAGTAGTTAGCTGTTTCCAAGCTGCTGATTGAGATGTACTTTTTACAGTAGCAGAACTTTGTAATTCAGATGCTTTATCCGGTTCAATACAGTACGCTCTTTGTGTGTAGTCTAAAAAATTCAAGGTTTTTCCGGATGGAGCAAAAAAGTGCACCTTGAAATTTTCCCAACCTTCATAATGCTGACTGTGCTTTTTTCCGTTTGCGTCTGTATAAGTATATTCAGCTGTTTTCTTGTATATAAAACCTTTGCCGTCTGCTCCACGATTGCCTTTAACCGAGGCAGCACTTACGGAAAACGAACCAACAGACAATGAGCCGATAATTACAGTCAAGCATAAGAAAACCGACAATATTTTTTTAATTAACTTCATTCAAATTTTTCTCTCCTTTCATCTAAATATTGAAAAAGAAAAACTACTGTATTCTTTTATGGGTGATGCACGAATCATATTTACCTCCGTAAATTTATATTATTAACCACCTTAGTGGGGATTGTAGGGATGCATCGGACAAATTAATGCCCGATGCAAAAGAAGAATAACAATGAAAACTTAAAAAGTCTTGCTGTCAAGTGAACAGTGAGAGTCATAAAACAGAAAGTTGTAATCAACTTCCAATGTTTTCGCTAATTCTCTGATATATGCAAAAGTCGGTTCATAATTATCGTTTTCCCATTTGGTATAGGCTGACCGTTCTATATGCACGGCTTCTGCCACTTGTTTCTGTGTCATATGCTTGTTTTTTCGAGCAATAAGCAACTGCTTTCCAAACGACAATTATTTCACCTTCTCAAAAAGTTGTTATCAATTTAAAATGTTAAGGTTATATATGTAGTTAAGGTCAACGGCTGTTGATATGCCGTTAATTCTACCGTTATCTGAATACTGCCACACATCACAAGTGATTGACGGCTTTATATACCATTCTGCGTTCCAAATGGAAATGCCGTTATTTTTTAAGGTTTTGCGATTGAGCAGATAGTCATAAACGCTTGCTGAGGAATACACACCCGATTTAAAGCCGTTGCTTTTGAGTTTGTTACAGAAATTGACTGCCATTTTTGTATAATTGCTGTTGCTTGTACTCATTGCAGGCTGATATTCCATATCGTAGTAAACAGGAAGTTCAAACTTTTTACCCTTGATACAACTAAGGCAAGCATCTGCTTCTGCTGTTGCCGTTGACGGTGACATTGCATAACTGAACCAATATGCTCCGACTTTAAGACCGGCGGATTTTGCTTTTTTGTAGTTTGTTTCAAACATATTGTCTTTTTGGCTTTTTTCTTTACCGTAGCCTGCACGGATAATCACATAGTCATAACCGGCTGATTTTACCTTGTTAAAATCTATTGAGCCTTGCCAAGTTGATACATCAATACACTTTGCGACACTTCCCGAAACAGTCAGCTTGCACGATGCGGTTTTTCCGTTGTAGGTTTTGTATGTGATTGTTGCTGTTCCTTGAGATTTAGCGGAGATTTTTCCGGTTGAATTAACCGTTGCGACATATGTATTACTGCTTGTCCAAGTACTGCGATAACTGTATGCGTTATTGTTGAGCGTAGCTTTAAGCGTTTTACTCTGTCCGACTTTAAGGGTTGCAGATTTATCAGAAACAGTTACTCTTGAAGGTGCAGATTTGACTGTTACCTTACAAGTAGCTTCTTTTCCATTGTTGAGCTTACATCTTATCGTAGTAGTGCCGGCTGTTTTTGCAGTAACAAGACCGCCTGCCTTTTGGACGGGAGCAATTGCGGTGTTATTCGAGTAATAAAGTCTGTAGTAGGCTGCTGTATTGTTCGGAATACTGCTGTTCAAGTCATATTTTTCACCAACACCTAAAGTAATACTTGTTTTATTAAGTGTGATACTGTCAGCAAGTTTTTTGACTGTTACGGTACAGCTTGCAGTCTTGCCGTTATATGTTTTGGCTGTAATCTTTGACGTGCCGACACCGACAGCAGTTATTTTGCCGTTATTGTCAATACCTGCAACCTTACTGTTGTCAGTTGTAAACGACACCTGTGACAGCGTTCCGTTTTCAACCGTAGTTTTTAATGTGTAGGTTTCAGTTGTGCCAAGTGTGATACTTGACTTGTCAAGTTTTACACTTTTAGGTATAGTAGTAGGCTTTGGAACAGTTGTAGGTTCTGTAACTGCTTCCGTTGTAGGCTCTGTTGTTGATTCTGCTGTTGTCGGTTGTTCTTCTGTTGGCTCTTTAATCAGACCTACGATAATCTTCTGTACAAGTGTTGAATCAACAACGGTAATCACACCGTCTTTATTAAGGTCATACAACTTAATTTGTTTTTCATCAAATGTTGTCATACCTACAACATTCTTCTGAATAAGCGTTGCATCTTCGACTGAAAACTTTTTGTCTGTGCTTACTGCTCCTGCACTAAAGGCACAAAGGCTCACAAGAGTAGTGGCAGTAAGTAAGCCCGAAATAATCTTCTTTTTTATCTTCATAACTTCCTCCTAAAAAAAGGTTTCTATATATATTCCGTAATTTTTGCAATTTCGCACCCCCTAAATTGAAAAAAATTTTAAAATTTTTAAATTTTTTTTAAAATTTCTTTGAAGTTCGGCGATATTATTCGCAAAAAGAAAAATGCTCCGTTCAGGAGCATAAAAAAGGGCAAAAAAAAAGACAGAACCGAAGCTCTGTCTGAAATTTGTTATGTAGTTTTATTTATGGATTTGGGGTGAAGTGGACATAACATTGCTGTCCTTTTGAGAAAGGTTTCTCACATACTTTAAATCAATCGAATAAAAATTAAGTCTTTGTTGCTTCATAAAATCACTCCAAAAAATAAAGGGACTGAAAAACAGCCCCTTTACAGATTAAAAGTTTCCACTTATACGGTAGGACTCACCTCTTGTAATGCTTCCACTTATACGGTAGGACTCACCTCTTGTAATGCTTCCACTTGTATGGTAGGACTCACCGCTTTTTACAGAAATCAAAAGATTTCCATACAATAGGACTAAAGCCTATCACCACCTATATTATACACTAATCCGAGAATTATGCAAGCAGTTTTCTTTCACAGTTTAAAAAAACTGACAGCTAATTCACCTAATCCGTCCCCGATATTCTCAAACCAATCAGCAATTGTTTCTCCAAGAGTAGAAATAATATAGGTTGACATAGCAAACAGCCACAAAATACCGATTACTACACATCCGTCAAGCAACGGAAAAGTCCCGTTTTGTATCCATCCTACCACAACTACTGTTCCGCTAACCGCAAATATAGTGGCAAAAACAGAAATAGCAATATAAATCATTCCGCTTGCTACAGATACAAAAACTAACAAATAAGAAAGCAGATAAAACGCTCCTTTTAATAGGAAAGCAATTATCAGAACTGCAAGTTTTACAGGAAACAACAATACTTTAAGAAGTATCAGAAGTATTACCTTTGCCATATTGCACGCCCCCTCAGTTAAAATCAATTATACTCAACTTTACCGCAAACTGTACACTTTCTGCCGACTACTTCGGTTTTGGTTTCGTAGTGAGATTTTTCGGGTACAGTTACCGTCTTTGTGCCAACTTGAATATCTCGCCACTCATTGTGATAGTTACTGTTACATTCAAAAATGTGTTCAAGATTGTCTGTAATATCCGCACCGCATCTATTACAAATAGTTCTATCGTGTTTCTCGTAAACCGGCTCTTCGTAGGTATAGGCTTTCTGATCCACAACCTTTACTTGTGTTTCTTTGGTTATATTCTGCCAAGTGTGAGTATGCTCTTCGGAAAACATTTCAACTTTACCGCAAACCGTACACTTTCTGCCGACAACTTCGGTTTTGGTTTCGTAGTGCGATTTTTCGGGGACAGTTACAGTCTTTGTGCCGACCTGAACATTGACAGTTACAACTTTATAAGAACCGTATTTTCCTCCATTCTCAATTTCATCAAAAATATGTTCCAAATTGTCTGTAATATCCGCACCGCAATCATTACAAATTGCTCGACCCTGTTTCTCGTAAATCGGTTCTTCGTAGGTATAGGCTTTCTGATCCACAACCTTTACTTGTGTTTCTTTGGTAATATTCTGCCAAGTGTGAGTATGCTCTTCGGAAAACATTTCAACTTTACCGCAAGCTGTACACTTTCTGCCGACTACTTCGGTTTTGGTTTCATAGTGAAACTTTTCAGGTACAGTTACAGTCTTTGTGCCGACCTGAACCTCTACGCTTACAGTTTTATAGCTTACAGGCTCCCCGTTAAGTGCGTGCTGTTTATTGTGTGCGGTTGTGTTTTCGGTTATATCTGCTCCACATACCTTGCAAATATACCTACCCTGTTTCTCGTAAATCGGTTCTTCGTAGGTATAGGCTTCCTTATCCACAACCTTTACTTGTGTTTCTTTGGTAATATTCTGCCAAGTGTGGGTATGCTCCGCAGGAGCTGAAATATATTTTACGGATTTGCCCTTTGAATCATATCCGCTTGTGAACTTAGTTGCAGATGAGTTGATGCACCTTACCGTGTAGGTGTAATTTTTGCCTGATGAAACATCCTTATCAATATATGAGGTTGAAGTTGTATCGACCATTCTTGTCCAGCCTTTACTGCCTTTGTAGTAAACTCTGTACTTTTCTGCACCGTTTGATTTGTTCCAACTGATTTTTACACCGCCGTCTACGCTCTCGGCTTTGGTAATCTTCGGAGTTGCAAGATTAGAGCTGACTGCTCCGACAACCGTAGATGATACTGCTGTTGCCGACAGAGAAATTACTGCCGCCATAGCTACTGATAATAATGCCTTTTTCATTGATAATCCTCCTTAAAAAAATTTTGTTATTTCTTCTTCTTTTTTACAGCCATAACACCGACCGTTCCGCCTCCGATGACAATCAGACCTCCGATAATTGACAATACAACTATTTGTCCTGTACTCATTCCGTTGTCATCTGCTGTAGCTTCGGCTTCTGCCGTTGTCGGCTGTGTTTCTGCATCTGCTTCAGTTTCTTCTCCGATAACATCAGAGCTTTGTTCGGCTACCGCTTTTTCATAGTAGGTTTTATCCTGTTTCTGTGTAGTTGATTCTGTTGTAACGGGAGCTTCGGTTGTGAGATTTTTTTCATAATCAGGATGATACCTGTCATACGATTCAATTACTTTGCCGTCAGAATCTGTTCTTGTAAACTTATCTGTTTCGGCATCATAAGTCCACAGATATTTACTGCCGTCTGTATATGTTTCATAGATTTTTCCGTCATCGCCGTAATCTATGGTATCAACACCTTCAAACTCTTTCTTCATATACTCAATAAATTCATTGGCTACATTTGCAATTGATACACCGTGATTAAGAGGAGTATAGTCCTCAAGATAATTTTTAAGATAGAATTTATCACGAGAAGCAATAACCGCAGTAATGTCATCTAACGGTTTACTGTGGTCGTGACCGTTTAAAAGCTGTAAATCAGCGTAAACATTCCACACCTCGTTGTAAAGCTCGTCTTTGGTACATTCGTATGCTTTTTTGTACGGATGTGACTTTGCGGAAACAACAAAGGTTGAAATTACCGCAAGCATTACCGCAACAGCGATAACGCAAATTCTTTTTTTGTTTTTCATTTGCTGCCATCCCTTTCATTTTTAAGGATTCTTAAACCCTTTCTGATTATATTATACATCATTTAGGGGTAAAGTCAAGTATTTTTGGAATTTTTTCAAAAAAAGTTTTATTTTTTCTGCCAACGGTCAAAGAAGAGTACATTTTCATATTGCAAGATAAAGCTTTGTGTTGAATGAAAATTACCGGGTGTGCTGTCATAATAATCCTTTGTACACATATAAAACAGCCTGTGCCTGACCGCAAGGTTGTTATCATCGAATATGTATTTGACAGCATTAACTGCGTTCTGCGAACGGTTGGCAGTTGAGCCGACATATCCCATACCTTTAATTACAGCCGATACGGAAGTATAGCCGTCATACACTATGGCACACTTGATTGACTGAGCAATAAGGCAAGAGCCTACATAACTGCCGCCAAATTCGCCCGTAACAATTCGTTCAAGCATATCCCTGTCCTTATCCGACAGCTTTACCATAGGTAATTTAAAGTCTTTGTTATCATATTTTGTTTTGATAAGATAGCTTGTTTTGTTATTATAAGATTTATTGATAATATCAATATTCCTGTTACCTTTAACTATAATCTTATCGGTCGGATATGTCAATACTTGTTGCTTAATACATTTATGTGATATAAGTTCGCCGTTTACATATTTATCCTTATATATGTATTCTGTACTGCCCGGTTTGCCTTTTTGGAGCATTTTGGTTTGTCCGACAAAAAGTTTGTCCGACTCCTGTTCAACAGTTTTGTATGGGATAGATTTGTATATCGGATAGCAAGCATAATTAACACGGTCAATTTTAATCTCTTGACCGAGATAGACCGTGTCTGATAAATCAGCATTTAATATATCATCATCCGAGAGTGATATATTAAGATAATTTAGTGCATTGCTAACTGTCCCCATAGGCACATAATAATCTTTGCTTACATCATCTACGGTTATATGTATTCCTATTTCGGGATTTATAAGTCTGTTATCAACAACAGACTGCCCATTATGAGCAGTCTGTGTTGTTGCACCTGCTATGGGTGCTGTATTGAGTAACGCTGTCATAGATATTATGACAGACAAAAAGGAGAGCTTAATTGTTGTATGTATAAATTTGTTCATAATCCACCTAACTGTTATTATTCCTTGTTATGTTTTCCGGTTGCTGACGGTCATATTGTTTTGATTTATCGGAGTCGGCAATTGTTCGTGCATTTTGAAGAATTTGATTTCTGCTCAATAAGTATGACCGTTTGTTTTTTCGTTCTGTGACTTCGGTTTGCCGTAACTCATTATCAACGGCAGTATTGTCCTGTTGCTTTTCAACCTCTTTGATACCCACCTCATCAACATCAAGATTGACTATACCGTTCAGAGCTTCGGCAACATCATCCTTGCCAAGCTCACAATTGTTGATGTAAGCCTGACAAAGGATCTGTTTCATATCGGATGGGTACTGCTCAAGCTGAGAGATAGATATATTAAGAGCTTCTGCTATTTGTGGATACAGCTTGTCGGTGTCGGCAGTCTGTTCCTGTCTTGAGCGTTCTCGTTCCATAGTTTACTTCCTGTAAGATTTTTTAGACTTTGAAGAGCTTGAAGAAAACACAAACTCTGTTTTATAATTGGAGTTAAGTTTAATAGCTGCGTCAAAGGATTTGCCTGATTTGGACTTCAAGCCCTTGAGCGTGTCCGTCTTGCCTTTAGTTAAGAGCTTTACAGCCTGTGCCGATGAAAGGCTCTTACCGCATATGTTTTTCCATATGACAAAATCACACTCTTTATTTTCACAAGCGTATGACTTTGGATATGCAAGAACTTTCTGACCGCATTTTGGACAAATGCCGACTGTTTCCCAACGGGTAAAATGCTTGCTGTTGTCAACCTCGCTGTATGTATCAACAAGATACTTTACGCTGTCCTCAATCTGATTCATAAATTCATCGGCACTTGCAGCACCTTTTTCAATGTGTTGCAAAGCGGTTTCCCATACAGCCGTCATTTTCGGAGATTTGACATCATCGGGAACACAGTCTATGAGCTGAATGCCTTTTTCGGTCGGCAAAATTTTCCTGCCGTCACGCTGTATGTATTGTCGCTTAACAAGGTTTTCGATAATGCCTGCACGGGTTGCAGGAGTACCGAGTCCTTTTTTTTCAACATTGCTGTCTTCAACATAATCGGTATTTCCGGCTGTTTCCATAGCAGACAATAAAGTAGCGTCCGTATATTGCTTTGGCGGTGAAGTGAAGTGTTCTGATACGCTTGCAGGTACGGAGCAATATTTACTGTTACGCTGTATTTTATCAGGCACTTCATCTCCGCAACACAACTTATCTACTTCGTTTTTATCTTTTTCTTTAGCAGATATGTCAATAAATTTCCAACCGAGATTAACGGGATATGTTGCTTTGGAAACAAATGGTTTATCGCTGTTATTAGATTTTAATTCACAAGTGAATGTACAATATATATAATCTTCACCTGTTGCAACACAAAGTCTGACTGCAATCATAAACAATATGTTGTATTCTGCTGTCGGCAATGACGATAAGTCATAGCTTGTTATCTGTTCTGTCGGCAATACAGCATGATGGTCTGATACTTTTGCATTGTTAATACACTTAGTAACATCTGTAGGCATATGCGGTATTTTCTCGTACACACCATAAACGCTTTCAATAAGCTTTTTGGCGGTATCAGCCATATCATCAGTAATATAGTTACTGTCCGTGCGAGGATATGTAGCAAGCTTCTTTTCGTAAAGCGACTGCAAATAATCAAGCGTTTGCTGTGCGGTATAACCGTAAATGCTGTTTGCATCACGCTGCAAAGCAGTTAAATCATAGAGTTTTGGCGGAGCAACAGACTTTTGTTGCTCCGTTAAATCAACAACCGTAAAATCCGACTTATCAACACATTCAGCAAGCTTGTCAGCTTCATACTCCGACTTAAAGTCATCAACGCTTGTTGCCTTAAAATCACCGCAATCAATATCAACCTTGTAAAACGGCTCTTTCACAAAGTTTTTAACCTTGTTGTTTCGGTCAACAATCATTGCAAGGGTGGGTGTTTGTACTCTGCCAATGTTGAGCAACAAACCGTACCGTACAGAAAACAGCCTTGTGGCATTCATCCCAACAAGCCAATCGGCTTTAGCTCTTGCAAGTCCTGCACGGTATAGATTGTCATATTCCGAGTCATCTTTAAGCTCGGAAAAAGCCTTTTTAATAGCTTTTTCCTCAAGAGATGAAACCCACAATCTTTTGACCGGCTTTGTACAGCCCGTTTTGTAATACATATAACGGAAAATACATTCGCCTTCCCGTCCTGCATCGGTTGCACATACAATTTCATTTACATCATCTCGTTCAATCAGGCTTTTCAGAACATAATACTGAGATTTTGTCGAACCGCCAACCGAAAACTTCCACTTTTCAGGGATAATGGGTAGGTTTTCAAACTTCCACGGTTTTTCGGCAAACCTATCCCCGTAGGCAACCGGGTCATCAAGCTTGACAAGATGACCCAAACACCACGATACGATATACCGGTCATTGTATAAATAGTTTACACCTTTTTTATTTGCACCGAGGACAGTCGCAACAGTATTTGCAACTGAAGGCTTTTCGGCAATAACCAATACTGACATAATTATTTACTCTCCGATTCTTCATCTTCGTTGATTTCAGGCTGATAATCAAAATCTTCGTCTGTGTATTCGGATTCATTGTTTGACGATTTTTTACCGCCTTTGCCCTTAAGCTTATAAAAAGCAAAGCCAATACCACCGAGAATTACAATGCCTATTACAAGATAAATCATATACTGATTGTTGCCTGATGATGTACTGTCGGTATTATCTGTTGTCTGTGCTTCTTCATCGGGAGCGGTTGTAGGCTCTGAAGTATCCTCACCTCCGCTTGATACATTGCTGTCATCTTTTGCAAGCTTATCAAGGTCGGCTGTATCAACCTCGTTCAGAAAGTAAACATTGTTTTCAGTTTTTGTCTTATCAATAATGACATAAAACACATCATCATCTCTTGTTGTTACGGCAATAAGCTGATATGTACCGTTTTCCATCACGATTGTTTCATCTGCGGCAAGATTTGCGTTGCCTGTTGTATTCTTCGACCAATCGTAATTTGTTTTGTTGTCATCTGAGCTTGAACTGCTTTCGCTGTTGTTTGATGATGAATTGTCTGCATTATCAGAATGGTCGGAATTATCCGATGTATTACTGCTGTCGGAAGCAGATGATTCTTCACCTTTAGTTGTTTGTGCGGCAGAAACCGATGCCATACTGCACAATGACATAGATAGGCACATAGCTGCCGTCATAAGGACAGCAAGTAATCTTTTATACGGTTTGCGTTTCTTTTTCAACATTTGAACCTCCTAATTCTCTGATAATATCAATAATATCCTGTTCGGTGAGATTATTCTCTTTGAGGAGCTTAATTATTTTTAAATCCTCATTTAAGGTTGATACCGTACAGTTATTAGCTTTGATAATTGTCATAAATTCTTTTTCCTCTAATTCGCTGATTTGCTTTTCAAGGGATTTCTTTTTTGCAATCAATGAATTGATTTTTTCAGTAAGTGCATTTAGACTTTGCCTAAGTGTATCAAGCTTTTGAACGCTGTTTACAGGCATTTTATTTCCTCCTTCAACTTATGCCCCAACGGGGCATAAGTTATTATTTGTTTTCACGGTAAATCAAAAATTGCGGGTCAACATCGTGCCACACCAGACCGTACTTTATTTGCACACCTAAATGCAAATAATTTTGATTAGCCTTAGTATCGTTACCGTCACAATGCTTATAACTATCAACTTTGCCGATATAATCTCCTAATTTAACTTTACTGTCCTTTTTTAAGCCTGTTTTAGGAGTTATATTACCGTATGTCAGTTTAAATGTTCGTGCGGTATCGTTTTCATACCATATGTTACGGTCTTTCTCGGTGACAATAACAATAGTATGATTTGATGTATCAATACTTTCGACTTTGCCGTCCATAAGTGAATACACATTAGTACCCTTGCTTGCAACAAAGTCTGTGCCGTAGTGCATAGTATTTTGACAATGGCGATTATACCAACTTACTACATCGTACCCGAAGTTGTTATATATTTGGGCATTGGTAAAATTGCCGGGCAGGGGATTACACTCAAAGGACTGGTGCAAGCCGTATGTTGTGGCTGTATTACCGTCATCGTCCTTTTCCTGACAGGATAATATTTGATAATACTGCTTACGCTGTGCATAATCCTCTTTGATTTTTGTTTGAGAAGAATACAGACTTTGACTTTTGGAGTTTAAGACTGCATAAATTGCGTCATCAAAGCTTCTGACTTGTTTGACATTAGTGTAAAGACTGCAATCGGTAATATAGGTATCACGCTTGTAAAATCTGACAGCTTGCCTGTCTTTATCGCCAAAGCGTGTTTTTACATCATCATCAGCCATTGCCCAGTCAAAGTTTTTGCCGTCTGCTGTAAGCTGAGTTTTTCGGTACACACTTGTTCCCGAACCACGAAACCCTAAGAAGCTTTCACCGTCTTTGTTGACTGTTGTATAAAAAGCCGGTATTATACCGCCATCGGGGGCTCTGACCGCTTTACTCAGGTTTTGAAAATAATATCCGGTCTTTGCATAGTTTTTTTTGCTGTTTTTGATTTCACCGGTTGAGTTATCAAAATACACCATCGTACCGCTCGCATATGACTTAATTGCATTCGGTACTCCCAAAGAGCCAAAATCAATATATCCGTATTTCTTACCGTTAGCTGTTGTTACACCCGACCCTTTACAGTAATACAAGTCATCGGACGCATCACCGGGATAAGCATCGTAGGAGCTTAACTCAAGCCAATAAGAACCGTTGACATACTTGTATTTAAAGCTGTATTCTTTATCGAAAAGGTCTTGTAGAATATCATCAAACTTGTCATCATCATAACTCCAACTTTGCTCTTTATCGTCCGCATCGGTAAAATCATAAGTATAGGCACACATAAAAGCAATTAGTTTGTTTGCATCAAAGTCATACACAGGTTCGTAGTTCTGAACGATATTTTTGCCGTAATAATATTTAGTTGGTGTATCGTCCATACTGTCCGTATTGACTTTAAGGCTTTTAAGCCCCTGACGCCATTCGTTTTTGCTTTTGCAACGAATGAGGTTGCTATTATACTCATAAGCAATATTAGTGTACGATTCAATTGCTCTCGACATATCGTAATCATTGCAGTAATAAGTGCCGAGAATGGCAGAGTTTTTTGAAGCTCCTCCGCCGAAAATCATCAAAATTAAAGTAAAGAAAAAAATCACAATCAACAGAGGAGCTGCAACCGCCGCAAAAAACTTAAATATGAAGCCTACAAACTTCTTTGCAATTTCAGCTACCTTTTGAGAGGTTTTAGGCTTTGTTTTTGGTTTGGGTTTTTTGTTGCGTTTTTTGATTTGTTGCTGCCTTTGCAGTTTGCTCTGCCGTTGTTTAAGTTTGTTTTGCTTTTTATTGAGCTTTGGTGTGCGTTTTTGGGATTTATTGATTTTATGGGCTTTAACAGCTTTTTTTACCTGATTACCCTGTTTTGCCATATTGACAACTTTTTGTCCAGCTTTGACAAAATCGTTATCCTGAGCTTCCTGAGCAATTCGATTGCTGAAACGGTATATTCCGCCTTTAGCCATACCGCCCACCGCCATACGCACAAGGCTTTTCGGCTTTGTCAGCTTTTTGAGCTTTTTATTATTTTTAAACTGCTTTTTCGGAATTTTACTGAGCTTTTTATTTAGCTTTAATTCTTTTTTTAGCAGTTTTTTCCTTTTGCCGACCTTACGGGTAATCTTGACTTTTTTCTTAATAACAATGAATTTGCCTGATGATTTACCTTTGATAACCGTTGTACGCTTAAAGCTTCGTGAAACTTTTTTCAGCTTTAGTTTTCGAGCCGAAACAGCTGATTTATAATCCTTTTTCTGAGTCTTAAATTTACGCTTAGCGGATTTATATTTCAGCTTATTCGACTTTGCGGCAAGCTTATATCCCTTGAATTCCTTTTTTTGAGTATGGTGGGATATTAGAGTCTTACGAATATTGTTAAGCGTTCTTACTGTGGTTACGGAAGCAAGAACAGCCTTGCCGGTATCAATCGTATCCGCATTGTACCTTAATTTTTGCTCAAATTTATTCTGAGCTAAATCCTTAGCGGTCAGAGCAACTGTTTCAGAAGCAAGTGCCGTTCTCCACGCAGCTGATGTAGTGAATTTACGGGCTTTATTTACAGCCTTTAAGGAAACCTTTGCACTCTTGCCGAATGTACTTTTCGGACGCATATTGTTAATGCGTTTTGTAATCAGAGGAGGTTTGTCACCCTCAATTCTTCGAGGTAAATCATCAATTTTATGCAACAATCCACGCTGTTTGAACGCAGGAGCATCAGCTCTGACTATTTTAAGATGAGTATGATGTGTTTTGATTAAGCGACCGGGCTTTCGCTCAAGTTTTAAATGAAATTCTTTACCGGTCAAGCCCATACCATCACCTCACTATTTCGTCTTTTCCTTAGGCGGTTTTAATGCCTTTTTTCGCTTGGTTGGATCTGTGTTCAGCAATTGGAACATAAGGGTATCTTCCGGGAATTCGTCCTCAAACGGAAGAATTGTATCTCCGTAGAACACAAGACCGTGACCGGGCTTCGAGCCTTTAACATACTTGATTTGTGCATTCGATATTTCAAGCTTATTCTGTAAAATCTGACGGTCACCGTCAGATTGATTGAGCATATAAATAAAGTCGGAGTTATCAAGAATGTTTTCTATTTCTGCCGATGACAACAAGTCCTTAACATTTTGTGTAATGCCTGTCGGCACTCCGCCCCATTTTCGAAATCGCTTCCACATTTCTACTGAATATCTTGCTGTCTGTTCTTCTCTCAAAAGCAAATGAAATTCATCTATGTAGTAGCGTGTGGTCTTTTTGTTGCGGTTCAGAGCAACTCTGCTCCAAACTTGGTCTTGAATAATGAGCATTGCAATCTTCTTGAGCTGACTGCCGAGCTCTTTAATGTCAAAGCAGACAAGTCTGTTACTGATGTCAATGTTGGTGCGGTATGAAAATACATTATGAGAACCCGTTACATACATTTCGAGCGAGTTATGTACCCTGCTTAACACATTTATAACATCGGGTGCAGTAAATTCCTTGTTAAGGTCTGCGAGTGTCGGCATATTGTCCTTTGTCGGATTATTCATCAGATAATCGTTGTACAATCGCCTTGTACATTTATCAATCGCCGAACGCTCCTCCGAGGTTAATCCGTACTTATCAGCCACAACAAGCTCACACAGAGAAATGATAAAATCCGATTTTGTGGAGATTGGATTTTCTCCCTCCATATCGTCAATCAGATTGATGTCAAGCGGATTTATGTGATGAGGACTGTTGGTAGATATTTTTACAACCTGACCGTCAAGATGTTCAACAAGGGGATAATACTCACCTTCAGGGTCGGTAATAAGAATATCGTCACTCCTCGTCAGGAATATATCTGTAATTTCACGCTTAACCGAGAACGATTTACCTGAACCCGGTGTACCGAGAAACAGACCGTTAGGGTTTTTAAGTTTGAGCCTGTCGGCTAAAATCATATTTTTTGTAACTTGATTAAGTCCGTAATAACAGCCGCTCGGTTGAAAAATCTCCTGTGTAGAGAATGGTATAAAAACGGCAACCGAACTGGTAGGAAGGTCACGCACAATCGGTACAGCATTATAACCGAGCGGCAGAGATGAAGCTAATGCCTGTTCCTGAAGATAATCAAGAGATATGAGCTTGCAGTTATTTTTTTGCGTTATTCTTGACAGAGTTTCAAGTTGTAACGAAGCTTGATTTTTGGTCATTGAATAATTACGAATTGTGACTGTAATCTCAAAAAGTCGTTCGTTCTTGCTGTTAAGCTCTTCAAGCATTCCCTGTAATTCTTCAAGATATATCTGTATGCTTTCGGGCAAAATATCAGAATCGTAGCCGCTTTGAAAAGCCTTTTTTTGTTCATCAATTTTCATTTTTTGAACATCAGACAGTTTTCCACGAATGTATTTTAACGCCTTTAATTGGTCAAAAGGCTTGATATGAAAATTTAGAGAAGCAAGACCCTCGGTGTTATCGAGGAAGTCTGAGATAATACCGTCAGATAATTCGCCGGCAAGAATGTTAATTGATGTAACGCAACCGTAAGCGTTGTTAATTTCAAACTTGTTTTTTCCGGTGAACTTAACGGATGCAGGGGCAATAAAATCTTTGGTGTTATATCCTTTTTTAACAAGCTCCCAATCGAACAAAAACGGCTGAGTTGTAAACGGGTTGAGTGATTGGTACATTGATTCCAATCGTTGCTCTCCGTTCAGCTTTTTTGAGCGTACCTTCATATCGCCAAACAATCTTATAATTTCCTGTGATACCGTACTTAATTTTGCTCTTGCTTCACGAATATTTTTCGCTTCGGTTGTAAAGGTCAGATATTTCTTGACGCTTCTGCCGTTTTTACCGCCGAGCAAATTATTAACTCTAATATCCGAATATTCCTTACGAACATCGTTAAAATCATCGTCAACGGAATCAATCTGTACATACTGAATCATTGACTCCTTGTCAATAACCTGATTTTCATAGGTATTTTGAAATTCGATTGTTTCATCGAAATAATTGAGAATATCACACCAAGCCGAAAATTTACTGTCCTTTTCTTCATATGTTGCAAGCTGATAATTTGTATCATAAAATTCAACTGTCTGTGAATATTTTTGACCGCCGATGTGACAGGTGCCGTCAGGAAACATTGTTTTGTACGGCAGAATAGCCTGAGTAGATGAGGAATCTTCTTCATTTTCTTTTTTAAGCCTTGCCATCCGTGCCTTAATCGACTGTATTTCTTCCTTTGTTAAGGTGTTTTTTTGATTTTTACTGTTTTTTGATTTTGAGTTTGTCAATAATGCTCACCTTCTTCGTATTATTAAACTCTGATATATCAACCCCGGCGGCAATGAGTTTGCGTTTTAATTTGCTGTATTCGATTTGGTTCAGAATCATTGCCATCGGAGATTTAGTCTGATATGTTCTGACTCTCGGTTTTCTCATAAACGAGATAAGCAACTTGAGATACTCCTCCAAGTACATACCGTTTTTGGTGAACAAACCGCAGGCGATGCCCGGAAAAGCAAAGATTCCGAGAGCTATGACAGCTACGGTAATGTTGCTTGTTACCGTCTTAATTATGAAAAATGCAGGAATACCCATTGCAAGACCGATACCAAAACACATTGCCTGTCGTTTTGTCAAACCAAAAATAAATTTTTGCTTGATTAAAGACAAGTCTTTTGGTATCTTAACGAAATTTTGTTGCATATAAAACTCCTTTTAACTTGTGCCCCAATGGGGCACAAGTCAGTGAATTTGGATTAGTGTGCCGCAAAAGCAGACTTCGAAATGCTTGATGTTCGGAATATTGTGAAGATAAATGCAACAACAAAGCCGAGTAAGGTAGCCATTGTCATTACAACATCCTGTCCGCTCATCATATTTTTCAAAGTGTTATTGAACAAAGTCTTGAATATTGCAAGTGCAACGATAATGAAAAATCCCTGAAAAGCGAGAGCAAGCAGATTTCTCAGCCAATTCTTGCCGATATCGCCCCAATCCTTGTTCATCATAGTAGCCATAGGAATAGGGGATATTGATAGCATCATATACACATCAATAATCCTTGATGCAAGCACAATTACAATTGCCGCCAACAGAACAAACGAAACGATGATGATAACAAAAGCAATAATCAGCGTAGTTATCAGCGTACCTATATCCTGCGACATCAGAGCTTGATGAAAACCGGACGAATTAACAACATCAGCCGAAATAAATTTGCCTGTGCCAAACAGCGTATTAAGCCCCGAATTGACGGCATCCGTGCCGAAAACGAAAATACCGGTTGCTATGTAAAAGACATTGCTTACGAGTAATATTCCGCAGAACGATTTTAATATCCAACGAATAAAAATTGAATCATCAAAATCTCTGAAATTATTGCCCTCAACAACCATTGAAAAAAGCTCATAGCACACAACAATCATCAACATAAACGCACCTATCGGTACGATTACATCGTTCGACAGCTTTTCAATCGTTGTCCAAATGCTTGTACCGCCCGAACCGGTAGTACCTGTAAAGGTTGTCGGGTCACCGAGAAACTGAGAAAATATTCCGTTTAATCCGGTATTATCGTTGTTATTGAGTGCACCCGACAGCATATCGTTGACTGTATTAAGACAGCCTTCAATAGCTCCCGAAAGGATTTCCTTGAACCAATTTTCGAGAGCGTTCATAAAGTCCTCAACAATCCAGACAATCGCCCTCTTTCCGACTTATGCCCCAACGGGGCACAAGTTTATTTTTGCTTACTCTCATTATTTACTCTGAGCCTGATTCATCATCTGACCGAGTACCGGCACGAGAAGTACGCCGGCAGCAATAAGTGCAATACCTGCCATAAGCTGCTTCATACCCTGTGATTTTGCTCCGGGGTTATCGTTGCCGTAGCCTTCAAGCAAGTTAATAATGCCCCACACGGCAAGACCGGCACCGATAAGACAGATAACGGCTGTGAGTACAGTCTGAGCTGTGCTGATAAAAGATGACGCATTTACTGCGGCAAAGCAGGACATACAGCTCATTGCGGCAATTGATGCGATTGCTGTAAGCACGGCAACAGCCTTTTTGGATTTCTTACATCTTCTTGAGAGCTTGTTAGGCTCTGTTTTTGATAAAAAGTTCATAGGTTTAGCTCCTTTATGTATTTATTTACCGATATTCGGTATATTGTGTATTTTGTAAAACAGCAGCATTTTTTTGACGGCTCTTAACAAACCTTGCAACATCAAAATAATTTTTCTTGTCGCTGTCAAACAGCTTGCCGTAATTCTTGTGTTTTGTTATGTCAAATTTCTTCGACATAAACGGGTGCAAGCCACGGATTTGCAGAATACATTGAGAGTTATCCATAACACTCAATTCGTCCTGTGACATCAGCTCTTTGCCGAGTTTTTGATAATTTACTCCGTAGCTTTCCTGCGTACCTCTACTTCGGGAAGTATTGAACATATAAATCGTTTCCTTGCCGAGAGATTCGGATATATCCTTGAGCGTGGTTTTCTCTTTTCCGCCGAGAAACAAGAGTGAATCACAGTTACCTTCAATTGTTTCTGCATTGTCTTTATACAAGGACTTGAGCTGAGATTTGGTCTGCAAAATGATACTTGCAGATATTCCACGGCTTCTGATTACCGAAATAATCTTTTCAAACTGAGGTATCTGCTTGATATTTGCAAATTCGTCTATCAGACAACGCACGGGATATTTCAATCGTCCCGAACCGTTAGGATTATTGTCAGCCTTTGTACACAGTAAGTTAAATAACTGCGAGTACATCATCGCAACGAGAAAATTGAAGGTGTCGTCCGTGTCGGAAATTATGATGAACAGAGCTGTCAGCTTATCGCCGATTGTGTCAAGGTGCATTTCATCGTAGCTTGTGATTTCAAGCACCTTGTCAATTGAAAACGGAGCCAATCTTGTGGCACAGCTTATCAAGATTGATTTTGCAGTTTTTCCTGCGGCAAGTTTATAAGCCTTATACTGTCTGACTGCAAACCTACCAAGAGAAGCTCTCCAATCGTCAACCTCTGCGTCTTTGAGCTCGGCATAATTTTCATTTTCCTCTGAAAATTGTTCGTCCTGCTCCCAAGCGTTTTCAATCCACCGTTCAAGATAGTAAAATGCCCAATCAATAGCGTTTTTGAAGGTTTCGTTATCTTCACGGCATTCCGAAGCGTTTACAAAATCAATCAGTGTTTCAAAGTTCCACTCTTCTTCCGGACACATCGTAATGATGAGTGCTATGTATGAGGTGTATAACAGCTTTTCCGCTTTGACCCAAAATTCATCTCCGCCTTTTTGGTCGCCCGTTGTGTTTGTGATAAGTACCTCAACCGTGCGGAGAATATCCTGCTCACGGCTTTCGGGTCGAATATATGCAAACGGGTTGTAGTGCATTGATTTTGAAAAATCAATTGTATTAAAAACTCTGATGCTGTACGGTGTATATCCGATGATTTTTCCGTTTTTAACAACCGGCTTTCCTTTTTGGAGCATTTTGCCGCACTCAACAAGAACCGTTCCTTTAGGGTCTGTTACAACATAGCTTGAGTGCATTTGCATAAGATTCGGCTTGACATAAAAGCGTGTTTTACCCGAACCTGAACCGCCGACAACAAGTACATTCTGATTTCGTGCATACTTGACATTTGATGGCTTACCCATCGTAATGCGTTCGGTTTGCGTGAGAAGCACATTGTTATCGAAATTCTGCCTGTCCATATACGGCTCAATATCCTTGGGAGTACCCCAACGAGCTGAACCGTACTCCTTGTCCTCGGCATATTTTTTTCGGTGCTTACGCTTGTATTCAAGTACAAGTTTTGCAATGACAGCAGTCATAAAGCCAACAAAAGCGTCAAGTGGATGAAGAGAGGGAAGAGGATTTATCAAAGCATTGCCGAGATTTGTAAAAAAAGGCATTGCTTTAACGCTGATATTTCCCGATATACCAACAGTGCGGTATGCACAGCAAACTTTGTCGCCAATCCAAAAAAACAGCAGGCAAGGCAAAATGAAAATGATTGCTTTTTTTATTTTATCCGTATCTACACGCACCGACATCACCGTCCTAAATTTGACTTGTTGTGAGATTTTTCTTTGTCAACAGCAGCTTGCTTTTCGGATATGACCTTAGCATTTTGCTTAATCTGTTCTCGGTTTACAACCTGAGTGACAGATTTTTTATCAAGTTTTTTTGAAGTACCAAAGGCGTATTCCTTAAAGGCTTTCTGAAAATTTTCTTCTTTACCAGACTGAAAAAATATGCGATATGTAGGCGGTGATGTTGACTTGTCCCGTGTAAGTGCAAAGTCAATATCGTACTTTTTCGCAGTCGATAAAAAATCCTTGATGTTGTTATCGGTAATTTCTATACTTTCAAGAACACCTGTTTTTGCAAGCTTGTTGAAACTCTTAAGACCGGATTTTTGTTTTTTGCCTGATAAGTAATCACGCATTATCTCTTTGAGCAAGTCGCTTGATACGCAGCTTGTCTGCACCAAAAAGTCCATAATCTGTGACATTAAGCATTCACTTCCTTGGACTCAATGACCGGTTCGGGCATCTGAAAGACCGTTTTCCCGGCTTTGAGCGTTTCAATGAGAGCAAGCAGTACATTTTCGCACTCAGTCGTATTGTTATAAATGCCGAGAACAGTATCGCTGTCGCCGCTAATCTCAGCATCATCTGATGATGCCGATTCAAATCCAACGATGGCATACACCGTTGTTCCGTCAACTTCGCCTTCGTACATTGTCACTTTAGCGAGTTTATCGAAGTTGATAAGCTCGTAGTCTTGACTTATGATTGTCATTTTGTTTTCTCCTTTCAACTTCTGCCCCGTTGGGGCACAAGTTTGTTTTTATCTGCTGTTGTGCAGGTCATAAGCGACTTGCAGGTCGGTATCAAGCTCCATTGTTGTCGGAGCATTGTACAAACAGCTCAGAAAGTAGTTTCTCGAATTTTTAATTCGCTTAGTTTTTGCTAAACTGCCGATTTTGTCAATAAGATACTCAATGTGTTCCGAATCTATTTTTTTCAATTGGTCGGCAACTAACTCAATTGATTTGTTGATACCGTTGATTGGGACAGATGATGACGGATTGGTTTTTGCCAATCCATACACTTCTGCCATCAGGTTTACGATTAAGTCAAGAAAGGCACTTTCGTGTTGATGATTTTCGATTAAGTACATATATTCAATTTGCAGTTTCACTTCTGCAATGGCATTTTGATAAATTAAGATTTCGGAGTTTTGGGGATTTCCGTCTATCCGTCCGTCAGAATCCCTATCAGACTCCCTGTTGTCTGTATTATGTAGAGAGATAGATGGATAGATATACCTTCCATTAGGTTTATTTATCTCAGGTTTATTATGTTCCCGATTTTTGGGAGTCTTGACTCCCTCTTTCGTGGAGTTTAGACTCCCTGTTTTCGGGAGTCTTGATTCCCTGCCCGCATTTTCAGACTCCCTGTTTTCGGGAGTCTGAGATATTGCTTTTCCATTCTCTTTACTTGCGGTATCCCGTTGCTTACCGATAAATTTTGTGAAATTCATCACGAATATTTTTGTTGGCTTACCTTGCCCTTGCTTTTGTCGAATAATAAGACCTATGTTTTCAAGCTCGGTAAAAATAGCTGTTGCTTTGTTTTTACCAATGTTGAGATTGTTCTGTGCATCTGATTGCTTATAGTACACATAGGTACGACCCTGCTTGTCGAACCATTTGTTTTCAACCGATAATGCTGTTCTGTCGAGCAGAAATCCATAGAGGAGTTTAGCTTGACAGGATAAGCCTTTGAATTTGTCATCGGTAAACAGGAGCTTCGGAACGGAATAATAGTGATATTGTTCCGTTTCATTACCGTAAAAATAATCAAACATATTACGACACACTCCTCTCACGAATTTCTTCCGAAAGTCCGCCTTTGAGAGTAATCAGTCGGTTTTCGCCGAGAATGTTAATCAGTTGAGCAACGGATATAATGTCGTCTACAGATATTGCAGTCGATAACATAGCGGAGTCAGTGAGCAACATTGAAAATAAAAGCTTTGTCTGATTAGAGAAATTTTTGAATTCATCAGTAAATAATTCCTTTGGTAGATATATGTTTTCCATTTAATCTCATCCTTTGTTTTACTCAAATATCAATCGTTGCCTGCTCAATCGCTTTTGCCAAATAAAAAAAGCCAATCTCTTTCGAGATTGACTTTAGTCTGTATGAGTATTTAATTTTGTACCCTCAGCGTAACGACCTATTG
>ULWW01004345.1_pt1 | contig 49066 bp, 39 predicted proteins | sample 1960741 | NCBI WGS metagenome assembly ULWW01 (sample SAMEA4835823, study PRJEB28245) | human gut metagenome | biome: gut microbiome; material: fecal sample | place: Denmark | collected 2008
GATCTTGCCGGAGCCCTCCAGGATCTCCTGCACCTGATCGGTGGTGAGGGCGTCCAGGCCGCAGCCGAAGGAGTTCAGCTGGATGAGGTCCAGGTCGTCGCGCAGGGTGACGAGCTTGGCCGCGCGGTACAGGCGGCTGTGGTACATCCACTGGTCCACGACGCGGATGGGGCGGTCGGTCTGTGTCTCCTTTCTTTCTGTTCCCCCTTGCCGTGACTACAGTATGCCATAGAGTAGGCCAGGCCGCAGGGCAAGCGTCACGCCACGCCTTCATATTTCCTCCACATCTAGGCGTTTGTATGGATTTTGTGATAGGTCTTGACGCAAGGGGAACGAACGATTACACTAGGGAGTGGTGGGAGGGAGAAAGATAGGGGAAAGATACCGAATACCAGTCCGATAGGGATAGCCGCAAAATGTACGTCACTTCTATTTTACCATAAACCCCCTTGTGTGTCAAGAGTATTCGCAAATTCTCCACAATCCAATAGACAAAAAAATGCCCCATTTTACAATGGGGCGTTGGTGGCTACTTGGTCAGGTTGCTGTGGTTTGTGAGATATTTGCAGTGGTCAATATCAAACACGTCGATATCGTACAGGATATCGTTCTCGCCGAAAACGTTAGCCAGCTTCACGGCGTATGCTTGGGCAGTGTTCTCGTCCTCAAATCGTTGAAGGCGCATAACGTCGCGCTCGCAGTCGCAGGCCATAATCTGTACGAGTACGGCATAGTGGAGATTGCTGTTCATCATGATGTTCGTCCTTTCTCGCAAGGCGGTGAACCCCTTTAGTTCTGTTAGCCCCTTGCCCAGACTACATAATACCAGAACGCCCCCCGAAGTGCAAGACTCCGAGGGCGGTTCATATCTTCTATAAACTTATCCGCGCTCCTCGTCCTCGGCCACGTTTCACGTGAAACATCATGGTACTTGTGTGGTGTTTGTGGATTATTTTCGGAGGGGGGTATTTTCAGGATTTTGGAGATTTTGTGTTGATTTTGTGAAGCGCGCACGACAAACTCACGTTCCCAAGATAAATTTACAAACTCACGTTCCCAAGTTTTTTATGGTCCCAAAGAAAATATCCTTGGCTCTTTTATAGTTATGTAACCATGTAAAAACTCCCATCGTAGTCAGGGTGATATAATTCTTTCACAAATGTATCCTCCGATTGCACCAGCTAATCGTTGTGCATCATCATAGTCATAAAAACTATCTACTAAATCTCCATATTTATCATATACTACAAACAGCATCGTTTGTTTCCTTTCTAAAAAATATATACTTAGCCCTATATAGGAAAAGAAAACATATTACTCTCGCTCCTATCCCAAGAGAAACCCCCGAAGCAACTGATTGCTGAGGGAAATGTTTTCGTAGGCATCCACTTTACTATCCGTTCTTTTGCGGCACAGGTGAACAAACCTGCGACTTCCCTGCCTAATCAGTATCCTATGGCCGCACACCTCCAACCAACAGATTGCGAGACAGAATATTCCCACTCTGCCGACTCTCTTGGAAGAAGGGTCAAACCCGATTATTCGACTCAACCCATGCGGGAGGTACATTTTATTCGGTTTTCAAGTTACCGAGCCGACCGGGAACAGCGCTATCGCTCGCTAACGCTCGCGGGTTTGCTTCGCAAACCGGTTAGGAATTATAAATGGGGGGGGGTATATTTTACAATTTCAGTTTAGCTGTTACGCCAACTGGAAATATTCGCAACTTGTGCCAAAACCGCACATCCAATAACAACCGCTCCGAAGATGAACAGAATCGGGTTGTATATGATGAACAGAAAAATAAGTGCGGCTGCTACGATAAGAAAAATCATGGTATCCTCTATTCACACCAAAGAATGATATATTCGTTGAACTCAGGAACTTCTTCTGGATAAGGGTCATCGCCATACTCGCTGAAGTATTCCTCTTTGCTCCAAAATGTCTCGACAGGTTCTCCGTCTTCAAGTTCGAAACCGATTTCTGGCTCGTATCCAACATCGAATACGTGACAGAAAAGATAGTCCCACTCGCCCGCTGTCGGGGAACTTACCAGAAGCTTGGCATTAGGGTGAGCGGTAATCTGTTCGGTAAGTTTCTGAGCAACCTCTTTAGGAGATAGTTCGCTAGTTTTCGCCATCATGCACCTCGTAAAGCGTACCAAAGCCGCACTCGTTCGTCGCCACCTCTGCGATGAAATGTGCATTATAGTCTTCGTCCGCACACAGAATCGCCTGTTGGTCAATTAGGTCGAACCAACTTGTCTTGCGGAGTTGGTCTGCCATCCACGTATCCATTTCCTTTAGTAGACCCTCATGGTTAGCGCAATTGCTGTCTGCGGCTGGAAGGCTGTCGATTCCATAGAAGTCGTACATTTGCCATTGGATATCCGCGATACGTTGCGCGATTTCTTGGTTGGTCATATAGACTCCTTTCCTTTATCTTGATTATATTATACCATAGGCCGCAAATCTTGTCTAGTTACAAAAAGTTACCTATTACTTTTGGGACAATAGCTAATTTTTTACAATTTTTGGGCATTTTGCGGCAAAAACTTGTCTATTTTTATTATAAAACATAATCGAATGTGTTGTCTAGTGCATTTTTGGGAATAATTACTATGTTTATATTATCTACTGTATGTTGGAGGTTGATTTGAAACTAGACTACAACCTAAAGACACTGGGCGAGCGCAAAGAACTCGTACAGTCAATTATAGATTCCGGTGAAGACCTTACAGATAAGCAGCTAGGCTACATGGCCGATTATCTTCTCTTTGTGGCTGACCCTAAGCAGACGGGGCGTGAGAAGAAGAAGACGCATCCGATTATCACAAAGAATAGAGACGTTACTATCTCTAAGCGTCAAGTCTCCTTAGAGGACACTATTTCCTCTTTGTCTAATGGGGAAGACGGTCTTTATTCCATGATAGTGGAAGATAAGAACCTTCTATTGGATAACCGACAACCGATTACTCAAGAGGATATCGACAATATCTCCGGTATAAAAGAAAAGCTAGATATAATTGACAGCCTAAAGGAACAGCTATCGCGTAATTCTGGTGCGAATCGTTACGCTATCAAGCAGCAAATTATTTCTAGCTGGAAGGAAATCTATTCTATCAAGAGTTCTTACACAAATCGTGTGGCGAAGGCGCACGTGAACTCTCAAATCAAATATATGGCACATATGTCCTTAGACGAGAATATTACGATAGACGAGAACGGCATGCCGCAATCCGATGGTGTTATCTCTCTTTTGCGGGCAGACCATATCGCCTTTCTTCTCAAATACTATTCTAAGCTAAAAGGAGAATGTTGGGAAGATGTAAACAGCGACATGCACTTCCTCTTGATGGACTTAGAAGATTTAGTTGAACAGACGCTTTTACCTGATAATGAGGTGCTTTACGATTTGCTAATCTGGGAAATCGACGGAATGACTGGTGCGGAAATTGTGCGGCAAATGGAACGTAAATATGGGGTTGTGCATTCTGAGCAATATTTTTCTACTCTTTGGTGCAAACGAATTCCGAAGATGGTTGCTGAGACGGCTCAGAAGAAATGGCTTGTATGGTATTACACGTATCAGCATCCAGAAGAAGCTCAATGGAAGATTTGCAAGACGTGCGGCAAGAAGAAATTGGCGCATCCGCTCTTCTTCCACAAGAACACTTCTAAAGATGGCTTCTATTCCAAATGCCGCGATTGTCGCTCTAAGAAGGGAGGAAGTGGCGAATAATGGCAATAGCAGAACGTAAAGTTTGCAAAGTATGCGGCAAAAGCAAGCCAATCAACGAGTTTTGGAAACGGAAAGATAAGACGCCTTTGGATACGTGCAAGGAATGCCTAAGCAAGAACGTCGATGTTCAAAAACCAAGTACGTTCTTGTCGATTCTAAAGGATATCGACATTCCTTTTGACGAATCTTGTTGGATAAATATGTGTAAAGCTAAATACGCTAAAGACCCAGAAAGATTCAATGCTCAGTCAGTTATCGGTACATATATACGTTCTTGTTTGAATCTCACTAAGTATAAGAATATGACTTACGCAGATACAGTAAAATTGAATGAAGAAAAGATAAAGACCAGACAGAAGAAAAAAGAGATTGCGGCCAAAGCTAAAGAGCAGGAACAGCCAGAGGAATCGCCGCAAGATGAAGAGGAAAAACCTCTTGATATTACTATCAAGCCGGGAGATAAGGCTGCAACTACAGACTACTCTTATGGGGCATACAGCGAAATGATGATGGATAGAGCTGAACGCAGAGAGATTCGTGAGAATCTGAAAAAGCGTAGAGAAGACTTGCAACACCGCCAAGAGGAAAGATTACAACGTCAGGAAGAAACGGAACAGCGTAAAGAAGAACAATTGCGGCGAAAAGAAGAAGCGCAAAATCTAATCGAGCTAACATCTGTTGATGAACAATCTATTCTCGATAACCTTACCCAAAGGGAAGTACAGCAACTCGCTATGAAATGGGGCGAGAATTTTCGTCCATCTGAATGGTTGAAGATGGAAGAAATGTATAATAGATATTGTGAGGAATTTGATATTGGTGTTGACCGTGAAGCCGTACTAATCTCTCTCTGCAAAACTAGTGTGAATATGCAACGTTGTCTTGATGCGGGTGATGCTTCTAATGCGGCCAAGTTCTCTTCGATGTTTGACCAACTCCGCAAATCCGGTGCGTTTACAGAAGCTCAAAAGAAAGAGGAAAAAGAGCGTTATCTTGACTCTGTTGGGGAGCTTGTGGCCGCAGTCGAGAGAGAGGGGGGCGTAATTCCGCAATTTGATTATCAATTCGAGGTCAATCAAGATAAGGTGGATTTGACGCTAAAAGATATGCAATCATATACGTATAATCTGGTCAAGAACGAGATGGGTCTTGGTGACTTGATTGAGAGTTACATTCAGAGACTTGACCAACAGCGTGAAGAAGAACGTAATAAGAGCCTTGATGACGGACTTGTTATTAGTTCCGCAGAGGAGCAAGAGATAGAAAATGACAAATATGCGGATGACTTCTTCAAGAGCCTAGAGGACTCTATCGCCAATGAAGCAGATAGCATCTACTCTCGCATTGGAGAGGATGATATAAATGGCGCTTAGAGACTTGCTAAAGAACAATCCCCTCTCACATCATTCTCTTGGGACTGTTGACGATATTACTAAAGAGCGTATCCAACAAGATTTGCCGCAATTGAGAAAGCTTATTTCTTATTGGCGAGCGTATCCTGACAAGTTCGTGGATTATCTTTGTTCCTTGAATCCAGATAATACATTTCACTTCTTCTTTTATCAGAGAGTGTTCTTGCGGGCAATTTTGCGGCATAAATATGTATATTGCGTATTCTGCCGCGCTTATTCAAAGTCTTTTTTGACAGCGATGGGGTCGATGATAAAATGTGTTCTTTATCCCGGATGCCGCATTTTCGTAGCATCTGCGGGAAAGGAGCAGTCAGCGTCGATTCTTAGTTCAAAGGTACAGGAGATTTGCAAGTTGATTCCGGCTTTTGAGAAAGAGATTATCTGGGATGTACGTGGTTCAAAAGGTAGTGTACGCACACGTAATACGAAAGACAGTGTTATCTATACCTTTAGGAATGGTAGCTCACTAGAGAATGTGGCAATGACCGAATCTACCCGTGGGCAGCGTTTTACTGGCGGCGTACTTGAAGAATGTGCAAGTATGGACCAAGATAAACTAAATGACATTCTTCTTCCTACACTGAACGTTTCTCGTAATGTACCTGGATATGGTGTTGATGAAAACGAAATCGCCAATCAAAGTGCGGTATATATCACTACCGCAGGATATAAAGGTACGTTTAGTTATGAGAAATTGATTCAGATTCTCTGTCAATCTGTTTCTCGTCCAAATCAAGCTATCGTATTAGGTGGCACATACCGCACTCCGATGATGGAGCGATTACTTAGCCGCAATTTCGTATCTGACCTAAAACTTGATGGCACGTTCAACGAAGCGTCTTTTGACCGCGAATATAACTCTATTTGGGCCGGTAGTGTTGAAGGTGCTTTCTTTGACCCTGATAAGTTCGATAAGCATAGAGATATTCAATTGGCTGAATATGAAGCAAGTAAGAGGTCTGATAAAGCCTACTATGTGCTCGGTGTCGATGTTGGTCGTGTAGGTTGTACTACTGAAGTAGTTGTTATGAAAGTCACTCCTGCCCCAACCGGGGTGCCGCAAAAGCAGATTGTAAATATCTTTACATATGAAGCAGAACATTTTGGTTTGCAAGCTATTGAGATAAAACGCTTGTTCCGCAAATATAAGTGCAAAATTGCAGTTGTAGACGGCAACGGCTTAGGTGCCGGACTTGTTGACTTCTTAGTAATTGACCAAGATGACCCTGATACTGGTGAACCTCTTGGGGCATTAGGTGTTTATAACGATGAAGACGGCACATATAAGAAGTTTCTAAATAATGCAGCGTATCCTATGCCGAATTCTTTATATATTATGAAAGCAAACGCAAAGATAAACAGCGAGCTTTATGCTTATTGTCAATCTCAAATGAGCAGTGGTAAGATTCACTTTTTGATTGACGAGAATACCGCCAAGAATAAGCTAATGGGCCAAAGCCAAAGTAAACGTATGTCTGCGGCCAAGCGAGCTGAATATTTACAGCCTTATGTCCTTACTTCTGTTCTAAAGTCGCAGATGATGAATTTGATAGAAGAGAATGAGGGAATGAACATCATTCTAAAACAAAATAACCGCACAATCAAGAAGGATAAGTTTTCTGCGTTGATTTATGCGCTTTCTTGGCCCAAGAGTATAGAGGAAAAAGGTGGTCGTAAGAGACGCGGTGATTTGACTAAACTTATGTTGTTTACTAGTGCAAAACGATAGTTTTTTGGGCAAAAGAGGTTTATCCACTGTGCGGTTTTTTGATAATAAGTGATATATGTTTATAGGAGGTGCGCTGTGCTTAGTTCAAAAGGTGAAAAAAAGATACATACTGTGCTTGCTGAGCATGGCGTACCTTTCGCAGAAGAATATGAGTTTACAGATTTGCGGTCTACTAGTGGTAGGCATTTGCGGTTTGATTTTGCAGTATTTACTAAGAACGGAGAATTAGATTTCCTGATTGAATATCAAGGGCCGCAACATTATGAATCCATCAAACATTTTGGCGGAGATAGAAATCTGCAAAGACAACGCTATAACGATTCTATGAAACGAGCTTATTGCATAAAGCATCGAGTCCCATTAGTTTATATTCCCTATTGGGACGAAGATAAGATTTCATATGAATATATAATGCAAGCTGCGGGGTATTAGAAGGAGGTGCTATGGCTAAACTGACAGATACTCGAAAGAAAGAGATAAATGTCGCTGATTGGTATCGAGGTAATAATTATTATAATAAAATCAAAGTAGGCGGCAAAACGCTTCGAGATGACGCTTTTCTGAATACTGATGCAGTGAGAAGCATTCAAAGTAATAGGCCGATTACTAAAGACATGGTAATGCGTGCGATTACCACACGTGATTATCAGCAGATGCGGGCTATCTCTAATTACTTTTTTGCGAAAAGCGGTATTTATGAGCGATTAGTAAAGTATATGGCACACTTTTTCCGTTATGATTTCTTTGTGACTCCTGTGCAATATGATAAGACCGTTCCCCAAACCAAGGTTATTGAAGGATGGTTCAAGGCATGTCTTTTCTTAGAAAATTCTAAGCCAAAGAAACATCTTTCTGAAATTGCGGTCAAAGTCATAAAAGATGGCTGCTATTATGGGTATAAACTTATACAGAAAGATAGAGCTTTCCTGCAAGAACTTCCTGTTGACTATTGTCGCAGCCGTTACAATTATAACGGCAAGCCCGCAGTTGAATTCAATGTAAAATATTTTGATGACACTTTTGCGGACAATGAATATCGTTTGCGCGTAGTAAAGATGTTCCCAAAAGAAGTTCAAAAGGCATATGTGGCATATAAGAAAGGTACTTTGCCGCAAGATTTCAATGGCGATGCTAAAGGTTGGGTTTTGCTTGACCCGACTATGACAGTCAAGTTCAATATTGATGGTTCCGATATCCCAATGTTTATCAATGTCATTCCGCATCTTTTGGATTTAGAGAAAGCACAAGATATTGATTTACAGAAAATGCTACAGCAAATTCTAAAGATTATTATTCAGAAATTCCCTCTAGATAAGAATAACGATTTAGTATTTGACCTTGATGAAATGCAAGCATTTCACAATATGGCTGTTGATATGCTTGGTGATGCGGTTGGAGTTGATGTTCTATCAACTCTTGCTGATGTAAATGTAGCAGATATGTCTGATAAAGGCAATGTATCTTCTGTTGACCAGTTAGAGAAAGTTGAGCGTACAGTATACAATGAAGCCGGTGTATCTCAGATGCAGTTCAACAGTGAAGGTTCTGTCGCTCTTGAGAAATCAATCGCGAATGATGAAGGCAGTTTGACTGACCTCATTATGCAATTTGAAGAATATCTTGAAGATATGATTTTGCCGCTAAATCGTCAAATCAAAAAACGATTAGTCTACAGGGTAAATATTTTACCTACTACTGTTTACAATTATAAAGATATGGCATCCGTTTATCGTGAACAAACGATGCTTGGTTATTCTAAGCTTCTCACTCAGGTCGCTCTTGGAATGTCTCAGACTGTTGTTATGTCTGCGGCCATGTTCGAGAATCAGATGCTAAAACTTGATGAAGTATTTACTCCACCACAAATGTCTTCTACTATCAGCTCCAATGATGGTAATAGTGATAATGCGGACGAAGATACGTCTGATAATAACGATACTGGTACACAAACGGCTCAGCCGCAAGATGAAGGTGGTAGACCTGAGCTTGATGATGGTGAGAAGACAGATAAAACCGTTCAAAATATAGAGTCACAACAGTAGGAGGTTGCAAGATGCTTCAAAATCGTTCTGTTGCAACCATTGATAGTCCTGAATTTATTGATATTGAACCTTACAATCCGCTAATTTCTCAATGCACAATCAAGGTTCTTTATCTTGGGAAAAATCGCAATGGTTCATTTATAGATAAGAACACTGCCATTCAAATGGCAAATTCGCTGCCGGGGACTCCAATTGTCGGTGCTTGGCGCAAAGATATTGAGGATTTTGGGGACCACGGCCATGTTATTACCATCGAAGATGGTGAAATCAAATTTGCTTGTAAGACTGTCCCATATGGTTTCGTAGCTCCTGATGCTCGCGTATGGTTCCAAAAGTTTATCGACATTGATGCTTTTGGAAATGAAATTGAACGCGAATATATGATGACTACTGGTTATCTTTGGACTGGTCAGTTTGAAGAAGCTCAAAAGGTTATTGAGCAAGGTCAACCGCAAAGCATGGAGCTTGACGAAGAAACTTTAGACGGTCATTGGGCAAATGATAGTAAAAGTGGGATGGACTTTTTCATTATCAATGATGCTGTATTCAGTAAACTTTGCATTTTAGGTGACGATGTTGAGCCATGTTTTGAAGGTGCATCTGTCACAGCAGGAGTTGAGAGCAACTATGCAGAGGATACTGAATTCGCTCATACTCTATATACTATGATAAAACAGCTTCAAGAAATAGTCGGCGCTAACGAAGGAGGGGTGATAATGCCAGAGCAAGAAGCGTTAGAAGAGGTCAAGGTAGCTACTGATTTTGTTGTCGGTAGTGGCGATATAAATGATACCAAGACTGATACTAAGGACTCCAAGGCTAAGAAGGAAGATAAAGCTCCTTCTAAGGAAAAAGCCGAACCTGCTACTGAGCACGTTGCTCAAGATGATAAAGAAGAGCAAGCGCAAGAAGAAGTGGTAGCGGAGGAAGAAAAGAAAGAAGAGCAGACTGACGCTAAAAAGCGTGAGTGCGCTCTAGAGGAAGAAGATAAAGAGGATAAAAAGCCAGAGGTTGACGCTAAAAAGCGTGAATGCGCTTTAGACGAACCTGCGGCTGAACCTGTTACGGCTCCAGTAGTTGAAGCTACTGTCGCTGAGGTCGATGAAGCTCCTGTTTCTTCTACTTTTGCACTTGAAGAAGAGAATAAAGAACTTCGTGCTGAACTAGAATCTCTTCGTGAATTCAAGCGCTCTATTGAGAATAAAGAAAAAGACGAACTGATTGCTAAGTATCATATGCTTAGCGACGAAGATAAGGCTGATGTTATCGCGCACAAAGAGGAATATACTCTTGAGCAGATTGACGAGAAGTTAGCTCTTATCTATGTTCGTAACAATGTTGATTTTTCTACTGTTGATGGTCAGCAAGAGAGTGAAGATACTGATGTAAATTCACTTCTTTCTTTCTCTCTTGATGATAGTAAGGATGCGGAAGTTGTCAGCGATATCCAAGCTGCGTTCCGTTCAATGGAAAACTAATTTAGACAAAGGAGGAAAGTAGCAAATGGCAGTTTCTATTGCTAAGGCCGACGTAAAAGGCTATCGCCAAGTCGAGCCAAACCATCTAAGCGCTCCGCGTGATGGTCGCGTTTACGCACAGCTTCCCGCAGCCGAAGACATTGAAGTGCTAGAGCAAGGCACTTTTGTCAAGTACGATTATGCTACTGGCGAAGTCAATTTCACCGGCAAAGGCCCTTGGATGATGGTATTCAATGAGGAAAAACTATACGACGAGCGCAAACAGATGCATCGTGATTACGCTATGCTCAAAGAGGAAGCTCTTCACGGTGTAATGGTTCCTCGTGTATTCGGCATGGCTCCCGGTGATATTTTCACTACTAACAACCTTGCTGATGGTTCCTACAATGTAGGCGACCTTCTAGCCCCCGGCTCTGACGGCGTTCTTGCCGCTGGTGGTACTGAGGGTGACGGTCTTTGCGTTGAGGTCGTAAAAGAGACAACTATGCCTGACATGCAGCCCGCTGTCAAGGTTCGTGTAATTTCTGCTTAGTTTGAGGGGAGGTAAATAAGATAATGGAACTTCTAAAGTATGATTCACTAGTAAAATTAGGACAAGCTGCTGCTTCTAAGACTTCTTTCAGCTTCTCTGCTGACGAGTCTTACACCGCTGAGCAGACTAATAAACTATTCCGTGAGCAGATGAATCTTCTAGCCCACGATTATCGTTCTTTCCGCGAGAATAAGAACACTATCTTCTCTCTTATCGAGCAGACCATTGACGAGGTTCTACCTGCTAAAGTTCTACAGCAGTATGAGCAGTTCGCCGATGTAACAACTGTTGCTCAGGGTAATAAGGTTGTATTCGTTCGTCGCATCACCGAAGCTTCCCGTATGCGCGCTAAGCAGTTCGTTACTCAGGTCGGCCTAGCTGGTCGTTATGAGACATTCATGCTTGAGGGCGAGCGCATCGAAGTCACCATGAGTGCTATCGGTTCTGCCGCTCGTATCGGTTTTGAGGAATTCCTTGATGGTCGCATTTCTTTCGCTGACCTAACCGATGTTATCCTTGAAGCTATGGACGAGTACATTTACCGTGAGATTGCTAAGGCTCTTGAGACTGCTGTTGAGTCTCTACCTTCTGCTAACAAGGTAACTGCTTCTACTTTCGACACTGCTTCTATGGACCGTCTACTAACTGTTGCTGATTCTTACGCTGGTGCTCCTGCTACTATTTACTGCACCCGTGAATTCGCAATGACTATGATTCCTGCTGATGCCTCTTGGGCTTCTAGTGACATGAAGCAGACTATCTGGGAGAATGGCTATCTTGGTCGTTATAAGGGCCATAACGTTGTAATTCTCCCTCAGTCTATGGAAGATGCTACCAACGCTATGAAGGTCATTGACCCATCTAATGCTTATATTATCAATTCTGGTCAGGATAAGCCTGTCAAGATTGCCTTCGAGGGCCAGACTGCCGTTCGTGACGTTACTGATAATGACGATTGGTCCCGTGATATGCAGACTTACAAGAAGTTTGGTGTCGCTATCCTAACCAATCCTTCTATCTGCGTCTATAAGAACAGCTCTCTAAAACTAGAAACTGTTTGAACTGAACCAAACCCAGAGCCAGAACCAGATACGCACGCTGATGTTGCCAATGTAACTCAGCTACGTGCGGCTTTGGATGACCCAAAGATTGAGACAATTTCTCTAACTGGTAACTTCTCTACTGCTACTGCCGTAACAGTTGCTCGTGCGGTTGATATTGATGGTCAAGACCATACTATTACATTCACTAATACCGGACAGAACTTTGTTGTATCCGGTAGCGGTGCTACCGTACATAATTTGAATATCGTAAATACCGCTAACACTGAGGATTGGAGTAGTACATACGGTATCCAGTTCTATAACGGCACATATGATATTCACGATATCAGCGCCACAGGTGGAAACGCTGGTATCCTAATCAACAGTTCTATTGCTACAATCGGCGATAATGTTGATGTTTCTGGCAACGTTTTCGGCGGAATTGAAGTTTCGCAGAGTTCTACTCCCGGTATGTCAGCAGCACAGGCTACTATCAATTCTGTAATTACTAATACCACAGAAGCTTATGGTAAGCCAACTGTTTGGACAGACGGAGATAATGCAACCGTGATTGATAATACGGGAATGACTGCTAACGGTGAGGTCAAAGCGGACCAGACTCAGTATTACTTGAACGAAGAGAACTCACACGAGTAGGCTCTAGGTACTGAACAGTAAACACTTTTCATACAAGGACGGGGAGGGTGATAGATAATCCCCTCCCCGTTTTTGTCTTATAGAGATAAAAGGAGAATAAATATGGCAATTGTTCATATGATTGAATTACAAGATACCGATTCTGTAGTAATTCGCAATTTAGTAAATTATCCAGTAGTTATTATTACGCCTATCCATAAAAAGCGTATTGAGCTTCCTGCTCATGGACAGACTGAGATTTATGTGGGCGATGTGCGGGAATGCTCTTATGACCAAGGATGCCGCAATATCTTCCGCAATTATATTCAAATTTGCAACGAGACTCTAGCCCAAGAGTTTGGTATTGGCGAGGATGTTGTGGAATATAATTGGGGCGATGCGGAGATTACCGCTGCGCTAACCACTGCCGATATCAACGTGCTTTTGGACGCTCTTGATTATGCGCCAGATGGCATCAAGGAAGCTATTGTAGATAAAGCTGTTGAACTTGAGATTCCTGACGTAAATCGCCGCAAAGCTATTTATGATGTTCTTGGGATTGATGTAACTCAGCGTATTGAGAATGCTCATAAATCTGAGACGCAAGTAGCTGCTCCTAAAAAGGTTCAACGTCGCGTATCTGCGGCTAAGACTACTGGAACAAAACAACGTCGTGTTACGACTCAATCTGAGTAGCAATCAACAAAGGAGGAATTATGCCAGAATGTGCAAATACTCCTGAGTACACTACCTTTCAAGAAGTATACGATGCCTTTCTATCAGGCATCACGGATGATATGTTTATGGAATTGACTAAAGAAGATACCGAAGAGATTCTTGAAGAGTTGCTAATGGCGGCGTTACCTCATTTTGAATTTCCACGACAAGATATATTCAATGTCGATTCATATAAAAAGCGTTTCAAATGTCTGCTAACCGCAGAAGAAATACGCATTATTCGTTCTTATATGGTAGTGGAATGGATAAATTATCAATTAGCAAGCATTGAGAACGTGCGGCAAAAGTACAGTGGAAGTGACTTTAGTTTTACTTCTCAGGCTTCTCATATGCAGCGTCTTATGCAATTACGTGAAACTTATCGAGACGAGGGTTTTCATCTTCAACGTTTATACTCTCGTCGTAAACGGCTAATAGATGGCTCTTATGCTTCTACGTTCCGTAAGATAATGTCTAAGCAGCCCCACGCAAGGGGGAATGTATATGAGCCTTAGAATTGTTCGATTAGATTATAATAAAGAGACGCTAGCTAAAAAACTACATCGTTTGACTGACCAAGTTTTTCGTCTTCTTCCAGCACGAGAAGAAGGGGAAGATTGGATGAAACCATTGGAGACTATTATTATAGAGATTTCTGGTTTGTTCAATCTAATTGATGATTCTCAAGTCGGTCTTACAGTTATATCTAAATTAGAAGGTTTGCGGCAGCAAGGAGTTGAAGTTGCTTTTCCTCTGTATCGCCGCACAATTCTTGAGTGTTGCGCTCTATTATCTGGGCTAGAACAACAGACGCTAGAAGAGTAAAGGAGGTTTCACATGTCAATGAAATCTCTCAGCGCTCGACTCACTTATAATGGTGGCAATCAGCTCAATCGTATCAAAGTAAATAAATTGCGGTCTTTGCGTGCGGCAATCAAAAATGATTACAATTCGCGCATGATAAAAATTCCGAACAAGTCTGCATGGCCCTGTTTGATTGTCAACAATACTTCCGGTCTAAAATCAGACTATGACCGCAAACGTCTTTCTATTGAATTTGATGCTGGACTTGAACCGGGTGATGTATTCCAGTGTCTAGACGATGGTACACATTGGATGGTATATCTACCGACTCTTACTGAGATAGCGTATCTCCGCACAGAAATAATTCGCTGTAGATATACTCTAGATGTAGATGGACAGACCTATTGGATTTATTTCCAAGGGCCGACAGAAATGGATGCTACTTGGTTCCAAAAGCAAGGTGTCCATTACGATGAACCTAACTGGTCTGGAACTATTTATATCAAGAAAGATGAAAGAACTACTAACTTTTTTCATCGTTTTACTAAGTTTACCATAGAGGGTCACAAATGGGAAGTCCACATAGTTGATGAAATTTCTGTTCCCGGTATTATCGAACTAGAAATTCGTGAATTTTATGATGACCCACTAGAAGATTTACCAGTTGTTGAACAAGAAGGGTGTCATGAGATTATCGGTCGTGAGACAGTAGAGCAAGATGACACTTATGGATATATGATTCGCTCAGCGTATGTCAATCCTGAGTTCTCTTGGAGGGTAGAAGGGAATCCAAGAGTAGAAATAGAATCTCAAGAAGGTGACACTTGCAATGTTCTAGTCCACGATGGCGCAATCCGTGGATTTAGATTGATTTATGGTAATAAAACTTCTGGCTATTATATGGACATTACGATTGAACGTGAATGTAAAGGTATCATTGGACCGCAAACTGTATATCCTTATGACATTGTTGATTATAAAACAAATGTAAAAGGAACTTTTACGTTATCCGATAATCGTATTGCTAAAATTATTGAGAGAAAAGACACCTCCTGTACTGTTGAGATTACGACTGGTAAGACAGGAGATTTTGAACTTATCTTTGAACCTACGGATTTTGATACGACGATAAAATATCCAATTCATATCGGTTCTTTGTAAGGAGGGGAAAATGATTAGACGTTCTACAGATATAGCTAAGAATTATAAATCTAGTTTCTTCTCCTATGAAAAGAATATGGAGTTGATTATCAAAAAGTTATTTGTCGATAACCCGTCTTACGGGAACGAACTCAAGAGACTTTTAGTAATCAATAAACCCGATTGTCTTTCTAGTAATAACGCAAAATATAACGAATTGATACGTGGATATAGTATCAAACGTTTGCGGGAAGAGGGATATATCCGCACGGTTCCTAGGCTGGACCTCAAAGAGCATGAAGATATAAAATCGTATATTATTATCAATATGGATGATTTTACACCAACTAGCAATAACGAGTATAGAGATTGTACTATTACGTTCTTTATTTTCTCAGAATACTCTTATGCGGAAATGGATAATTATGAATATCGTCCTGCTAAAATTGCTGGTTATATAGATGGCGTTATGAATAAGGCTAAGCTTACCAATATTGGAGAATTGAAGTTTCTTGGCGCTCAGCAGGTTCCGCTCAATGAATATTGGGGAGGAATTGCACTTATGTATCTAGCAACTCATAGCGAAGCTGAGGATAAGAATCCTGATATACCAGAAGCGTCGTGATAGCTTATGGCGGAAGAGTACAAAGGGGATATTGGCTTATATCTTTCTGGACAACCAGTAAAAGTTGCGTCGAGTGGGTTATTTATTACGCAACCTAAAATAAAAGATATAGTTGTAGTAAGCAATGAAAACGAATTTATGTCGGCAGTACAATTGCTGTCTCACATAGACCGTTTTGCTAATAGTATAAAAGAGGGCAATTCTGTATTAGAAGATATGCCTGATTTTCAAATAATCATAGAGGTTTTGCGGCAAAAGAGCGGGCAATTTTATAATCTAATAAATAGTTTTTTCCAACTCTGTATGCCGGATTTTGATTTTCAGTGTTCTAAACATTCTTTAGATTTTACTGTCCGTGGAGAAGATACTATAGTTGGTATGCTCAATGCATTCAACTATAATGATTTTGCCTTGACGATAGAGGAATTATTCGTTCCAAGAGGGAAAGAAGAAGAGCCAGAATATCACATTGATGAATCCGATGCTCTTTCTCGTAGACTTTTGGAAAAAATCAAACGGAATCGTGCGGCATTAGCTAAACAGCGTGCTGCAAAGGAAGGCGAAAATATATCTATCTTTGGATTATATACTTCCTCCTTATCTATTGGATTAGGAATGGATATAAATACTTTTTATAATTATACTCCATTTCAGTTATATGATGCGTTCAATCGTTTTTTGGCTAAGATGCAACGAGATAAATACGAAAGCATGTTGATGATTCCATTTGCGGATGTTTCTAAAGTGCAAGAACATGAACCTCCAAGTTGGCTTGAGAATCTTTATAAGCCGACAGAAGAAACATATAACTCTTTGCAGAAGCTCAATTCTGTTGGGTCTACAGCGAAGTAGTATATATTGGTGAAAAATCACCTTTTTCACGGGTGGTTTTAGCAATGAGAAAATATGTGCATAGATTCAATTGTTAGATTCAAGAAAGGAAAAGGTGATTTGCAGAATGGCACAATATGGTATTCGTGACATTACCGACCTTGTTCTCAAGGCTCGTAACCGTATGCGCATCGGTAATCAAGTCTTCCAGCCCGGTCAGCCTGTAGTTTACTTTACAACAGCTCAGACTGCTACCCTAGAAGGTGCTGCCACTCAGGTATATGCTCAGGGTGGACACGGCTATCCTCGTCTTATCGCATGGGAGGGCGAGCGTACAGTAACTCTAACTCTTACTGAAGCTCTAATCTCTCCTGAGAGCTTTGCCTTACTTTCTGGCGCTCTCCGTACTGACGCTGATGCCGAGCACAAGGCTTATGTCCCAACTTGGTTTGAAGCTCCTGTTCAGGCTGGCGGCATTGTTGAGCTAGACCTTGACATTTGCGGCGATGACCATGATATCGTTGTAAATGACACTTATCCAATGTTCGGTGTTGTTCTTGATGACTCTGGCGCTCTATCCGTTCATCTCGGTGAGCAGGCTGGTCTTACTGGTGTAACTCCTAACTGTGATGTTTACACTGTAACTCGTGACAACAAACTACAGATTACATTCCCTAACGCTGAGAAGTATGTTGGTCGTGTAGTCCGTGTTGACTGCTATGTTGAGAAGAGTGCTGGTGTAACTACTCTTGACGTTACTGCTGAGGATTTCTCTGGTAACTTCTATGCAGAAGCTCTTACTTTCTTCCGTGAGCAGTCTTCTGGTATGGACTTCCCAGTTGCTCTTATTTTCCCTAACGTCAAGATTCAGTCTAACTTCACTCTAACTATGTCTGCTACTGGCGACCCATCTACTTTCGATTTCGTTATGGATTGCTTTCCAGCTTATGCTAAGGGTGACTTCTCTCACAAGGTCTTCTTCAAGACTATGATTGCTGGTACTGACGTTTATACTCTAATTGAGGACGAAGTTACTAAGTGCCCAGAGCTTGATATCGCTTTCGAGAGTGTCGAGGGCGGCATTGAGAAGTTTACAGATAAGAACTTCGCTGGACGTAGCCTTGAAGGTCTAGTTGATAACCCAAGTGCAGTTGTTGACCGTGCTAATGTCAAGTTTACCGGTACAGTTCATTATACTCCAAATTGGACTGAATTTAGCTCTCTAGAGTCTGCCCGCACCGGTTATTACTACCCATTCCAGCTAAAGGCCGAAAATGGTTCTAAGCTTGTAATCTCCGGCTCTATGGGTGGAGCAGGTCAGACTCTAACCTTTGGCGAGACTGGCGATGGCGAAGGTACCATCAACATGATTATGGCTGTCAACCCTGACGCTGCTGTAATCAACGCTAAGCTAACCGATGCTGGTGAAAGCCAGACTTCTGAATACGTATTCGATTTCAGCGGTTGCAACTTCGACTAGTATTAGTTACTAATTCTAGGGGAGGGGATTATTCCCCTCCCCTCTTTTTTTATAGAGATACAAGGAGGTGAGAGCGTGAGTATATTCTTAGAACGATTGCCTGATTATTATCACTATAGGTGGAGCAGCGCAATAGAAGAGCCTTCTGTGCAATCCGCTTTGAATCTTTTAGGCGATACCAAAGACAGCATCCTTTCAAATTATATTAGTCAATATGCGGGTGCGTTGCAACAATTTCAGCAGAACACAGGAGTCAATATTACCGATGAACAAAGTGGTATTTTAGATTTTGCGGCGGATGAATCGCTAACTCCGCAAGACCTAGAACAAGTATTATCCCAAGCTATGACTGCTAATCCTGTGTCTGGTGGTGACTTAGGTGGAGCACAACAACTTGTTGCGGCAGTTCAACGTTTGAATCAGGAAGCTAGAGAAAATAATCAAAAGCTAACAAGTTTGAGCAATTTGATGGATGCGTTTACTAATGCTAAAGATTTGTACCAACAGGTTGAAGATACTATTTTAGGAGAAGGCGGTAATTTGACTATGACTGCTCGGAGTAAGTCTATCGTTATTCAAAGAGTTGTAAGAAATATTTTAGCTTCTCCTGACGGTTCTGAATGGACGCAAAGCCTAAAAGGTAATACAATACAAGGACTAAGTAATAAACTAAATCAGTGGCTTGTATTGCTCTATGCGTTGACAAATAATCAAGCCCCGAGAGGAAATAAAACAGCGGTAAAGAACGCTATCTTACAAGCAGTGCAAGATAATTTTTCTGGATTAGTTGGCGCATTAGGAGAAGTTGCTGGACTAACAGCTTCTACAGTTGCAACTGTTCAATATGCAGAAACTCTCAATAAACATATGAAAGAAATAGAATCTCAATTAGAAACCAAGGGAAGAGTAAGTGGAGGAACAGGACTTACTTACTCTGTAAAGGTGAATAACGACGAATATACTCAGGTAATTTTAGGCAGTCTAAAAAATCAGCTTTTAGCATTGAATGGCAAACAATTTACAAGTTCTGGAGATAAAGTATCTATTACTTTTCCTCGCGCTCAAATAAAAGCAGACCAACAAATATGGTCTGATACTTTGCAAGCTAGTATCAACAATGTGTCTGTCAAAACAACTACCAATATCCGCACATTGAAATCTGGCGAACAGAGAGTAAAAAGCATTACTTTGCAAAGTGCTTCTCCATTACTATCTGTATTATATAGAGAATTAGGCTTTTCCTCAAGTACAATTGTTGGATTATTACAGATTGCTATGGCTAATGGAGAAGGTAGCTCTGGAGCTGATTCTGCTTGGTACGATTTGCGGGAATATACTAAACAAGCTCTTATTATCCCAGCTCTCACCGGTCTTGGCCGAGAATCTTTAGATAGCGGGAATATCGCTACTATGATAAAGATAAATGATTATCTAATTCCAATGCCAAGTTTTATCAATTACATACAAGCCATGTTTATGCGTAGAGCTGGCAGTTTAGGAAAAGAATTTAGTGGGTATATATCTCTAGAGGGTTTTCCAACTCGTGCAAAATTTACAGCTTTGAATGAGTGGGTTGAGCCTTCAACTAACAATTGGCGAGCCGCAAAAAGACGTTCTTTGATTGCAGAGACAAGCGGAATGAATTTATTACAATCCGCTAAGATTCGTATGCGGCTTAGGAATTTGAATCTTTCAATGCTAATAAATTCTGCAATATAGTAGAGACAAAAGGAGAATAAATGATTGATTTTGAACTAGAGAAGAATCGTACACTAACAACCGAACAGATTGCGATGATTTTAGACCTTTCTGCTCAAGCTGCAAGTGACGGTGGTTTTGTATCTTCTTATATCTTTGAACGTGCGGTCATGGTATTTGCCGCACAAGTTCTTTATCCAGAAAAGAAAGACGAGATTGCGGCTATGATTGGTAATGGCTATGATATTCGTCTTGCTTTTGACACTCTTCTTTCTAGCGGTCTATTGGAAAAAATGAGTGAAGATTATTCTGTGGATATGCAGCTATTACGTGAGGAAGGCTATGTATGGCTAGAAGAGGTCAAAGAATTCCAGCAGTCTGCACGGGGTATTCTTGATTCTATCAATACTCTCTCTGGTGATATTGTTCAGTCTGCCGTCCAACAGCTACAGCAAGTTGCTTCTGGTGATGTAAAAGTTATTGAAGATTTTGCTAACCGTTGGGGATTTGACCGTCCAACTCCGGGAAAAGATAAGATTGAGCAAACCGGAGAGATACAAAAAGCTTTTGAAGTATTAGATGGAGGTAAGACCAAAGAGTAATTCTAGGTCAAAAAACTATAAAAATGGAGTCCCTACTTTCAGTATATGAGAGTAGGGACTTTTTTTATCTCTATTCAGGAGACTAACGGATTATAAGAGGGGTGATAAAAATAAGCAAGTTCAGTAATACGATTGAGTATAATTTGCGTACTACGTTAGATGCAAGTGGAATTACTCAACTTCAAGGCCAGTTAGCGTCTATTTCTACGCAACTCGACCAAATGCAAAGTAAAAAGCTAATTTCTCCAAAAGAAGTATACGCAGCTCAGAGAGATATCAAGCAGCTTGGCGATGCACTTTCATCCTCTCTCAATTCGCAGACCGGGCTTCTTGATTTGAGTCAATTTCAAAAGCAACTAAGTGGACTATCTTTATCGCAGTTAGAACAATTTATGAGCAAAGTAGGTTCTACTGGTCAGATTGCTTTTGGTAATATGATTGGACAAATTGGCCGCATAGACACGTCTTTCAAAAGTATCTCTAGTTTTGCGGACAAGATATTCAATACTATGGGTAATACTGTCCGTTGGGGTGTTACTGCTAGTATTTTCCAGACTATTCAGAACAGTCTTTATCGTGCTGTAGATTACGTTCAAGAATTAGATACTTCATTGAACAATATTAGAATCGTAACTAGCGCATCTAATGAGGATATGCGAGATTTTGCTCTTTATGCGAATCAAGCTGCTCAGTCTATCGGTGCGTCTACGACTTCTTTTACTGACGCAGCACAGTTATATGCTCAGAACGGTTTCAATGAAGAGGATTATACTCGTCTTGCGGAAATTACTACAAAAGTAGCCAATGTAACACAGCAAGATACTACTGCTGTTTCTGAACAGATTACTGCCTTGATGGCTGGTTATAATATGTCCATTGACCAAGTAGAAGAATCTCTTGGTGGAATGGCAGTCGTAGCTGCGGCGAGTGCTGCTAACCTAGAGGAACTTGCAACCGCAGAACAGAAGGTTGCTTCTACTGCTAATACTTTAGGCGTATCTCAAGAGCAGTTGACCGCACAGATTGGTACTATTGTATCTGTTACACGTCAAGCCCCTGAAACTGTCGGTAATGCAATGCGTACTCTCTATGCTCGTATTGCTGACCTTCAAATGGGAGAGACGCTTGAAGACGGTACTACCTTAGGCGATCTTTCTGGCACATTAGCAGATATTGGGGTCAATGTTCTTGATGCCGAAGGCAATCTTCGCAATCTTGGCGATGTTCTTGAAGAGCTACAAGCCAAATGGGGCGACCTAAGTAATGCCCAACAAATTGCATTAGGTACAAAGCTTGCTGGTAAATATCAATTGAACCCATTCATGGCATTGATGGAAAATGCCGATATGTATCAAGAGCAGCTAGAAATGATGCAAACGTCTGGCGGCGCTCTTGACGAACAGCAAGCTCTTTATATGGATTCTATGCAAGCTCGTATGCAGTCTCTTTCTACGGCAGCGGAAGGAGTAATTAGCAACCTTTTCAATCCTGATGGTTTGAAACCAGGTATCTCCGCGCTAACAGATGTATTGAATCTTATTACTCAAATTATTGATGCTCTTGGTGGAGTTGGACCAATTCTTACTGGAATTGGCGGCATTGCTACTAAAATATTTAGTAATCAAATTGGTCAGAGTATCAATAATATGATTACTAACGCTACTCGCGCAAATCAAAAACAAATAGATACAAACAATATTATTTCTCAAATGGGTGGAATCGGTGATGCTAGTGGTCACACTAGTAGCGCGCAATTTGTAGAACAAAACTATGCTCGACAAGCTCAAATGAGTAAAGAACAGCAAGAAGCTTACAACGTTGCACTGCAAGAGACTATCAATCTTGAAAATCAGCTTATCGCCGCAAAGGACCAAGAAGCATTAGCTCAGAAAGAGCTAACTGACTATATGCGTCAAAATTCTTTGGTTAGGAATCCTCTTACTGATAATGGTAATGTAAGCGAAGCCACTTCTGCTTTTCAGAAGCAGCAAGCTGACGATTTAGAGAAGCTTGATTTGGCTATTGGAAAAGTAATTGGTAAAATCAACAATTTCGATGAAGCTCAAACAGGCTTACAAAATGGTACAAAAAATTATGTTGAAGTTGCAAGACAAATGCGTAACGCTCTTGGCGAATATAGTGAATATTTCTCAAGAGCTGGAATTGATGTAGAGAAATTTACTCAGCAATTGCAAGGGCTTGGTAGAGCCAATACCACAGAAGAGCTTGCTCAGCAGCAGCAAATGGTTGGGCAGATGCTTGATACGATGCGTGCGGCCCAGCAAGAATTAGCTCAGAGAGTTGATAATACCAATACAGTTATCAACAATCTAGATGCAGCTCAACGTAATAAGGTTTCAACTGAAAGCGCTATTAGTGCTCAAGGAGATAGAAATCAAGCACAAACTGATATGCTTGATAGTCAAGCTCGTATTCAAAGCATCGCCGCTATAGCTGGTGCTATAGGACAACTCGCTTTTAGCTGGCAATCTTTCCAATCTCTTGGAAGTATTTGGGTAAATGCAGATTTAGATGGCGGAGAAAAACTTGCTCAAATAATTGAAGTATTACTATTTTCTCTTCCCTCTCTAATTTCTGGAGTTGCTGATTTACAAAACTCTCTAAAGGACTTAGGATTAGCTGAAACTTTTGCTAAAGGCCAAGGTCCACTAAAGAGTTTTGCTAATACATTTACTACTCTAAAAAGCACTGGTGCTTCTGCTGCTACAGCCATTGTCGGTGGACTTGGTAGTATGGCTACTGCTGCTACTGGGGCGGCAGGAGCTTTTGCAGCACTTATGGCAGAAATCTGGCCTTTGCTTGCTATTGGGGCAGTTATTGGTGTTATTTCTGGCGTTATTGGTGGAATACAACAAGCAGAAGAAGATAGAGTACAAGCAATTAGCGATGCGGCTAATGCGGCTAGTGAAAATCTTTCTTCTTTACAGGAAGCTCAGAGCAATTTCGATTCTCTTTATGAATCTTATAGAAAAGGAGAAGCTTCTTCTTCTGACCTTGCGGCTGCGGCTGAAACGCTCAATAACCTAATTGATGACCAAGCGGCTAAAGCTTATGCCGCTGCTGGCAATTGGGATGCATATGCGGCTGCTGTTGCTAATGCTTCTGCCGAACAAGCACTTGCTAACCAAAGTACTATGCAAGCAGCTACTTGGGAAGCGGAAAGAGCTTTTGCCGAAGCTCCCGAATGGGGTGCGAGCGGGCGTCGGCACAGAGATGATAAAGATTTTGGGAACGAAGGACTAAACAAAGCTTGGAATTCTGCTGATAGTCTTAGTTATAATGGTAGCGATTTTGAATTTGCTGCTAATACTTCTGCGGAACAACGTCTACAAGACCTTGAAGATTTTGATACAGCATATCAAGAAGCTATTCAAGAAGCTACTGATACACTAAATTCTATTGACGATACTTCAAGTGATGCTTATAAAGAAGCACAAAATAATCTCAATAATCTACAAGATACTTATAATCAATTTACATCTTTTAGAGGAAAATACTCCGACGAGATAAATGCTGTCAATGAAGCTTATCAAGCTCAAGCAGATAACCTTCTTGCTGGGCATATGAATGAAGCTGATTTTCAATATCAAGGCGGTACGGTTGATGAATATACTGAACAAGTACGTGCAGCATTAGAAGCTCAAGGTATTCATGCTTCTGAACAGGTTGTTCAAGCTTTTGTTCAGGGTATGATGAATTCTGACGCTACAGGGGCAGAAGAATTAGCTGCACAAGCTGGTAAAGAAGCTGCTGACGAAGCATTCAGTACCAATATGACAGATAAAATTGGCAACACTATTTCTTCTCAGGGTATTGATTATTCTTCTATGGTTTCTGGTGGTAGTATATCTCAAGACCAATACACCCAAGAAATGATTGCTAATATGCGTCAGCAAATTGCTGATAGCGGTTTGACTGAAAGTGAACAATTAGATTTTATTGCAAATATTGATTGGTCTAAATCCCTAAGCCAGATTCAATCTGATATCGACAATCTAGAAGCTAGCGAATCACTTCCTAAGCTAGAGTTTGAACCCACTCTAACTGACAGGAGCGATTTTTCTGAAGAGGATATTTCTGAGCTTTTAGATGAAACCGGAATGTCTCAAAATGCTTTTGACCGTATGACTGCGGATACATTCAATGACATGGATAATGGAATTGGTCAAAGAGCGCAGCAAATTGAAGAAGAGATAGAAGCTTTACAAGCTTCTGGGGATGCTTCTGAAGAAACAGCAGATAAAATTGCGGATTTACGTCAAGAGTATGAAGACTTAGGAAATACAACGGAAGATATTTCCGCATATAATCTCCAAATGAATAAAGGAGTTAGCAAACTAGTCGATTCTTGGGAGGATTTATCTGCGGTTATTGGAGACGATGCTGCGAAAGGTACTTCTGATTATTATGAAGCTCTTGGCGAGCTTGATGAAATTATGTCCGATATTCTCAATATCGACACTGGTTCTTTGAGCAATGACTTTTATAATAACGCAGAAGCAATTGACGCAATGTCTCGTGCAGCGCAAGGTGATGCCAGCGCAATTGATGATTTGAGACGATTAGCAGCAGAAGACTTAGTTATGAATCTTGATATCCAAGGCGTTTCTGCTGAAGATAGCGCTGATATTATCAATAATGACCTTCTTCCGATGCTAACTAATCTACAAGCTTATCTTGATGGGATGCCATTAGGAACAGTCGTAGATGCTGATACTAGTCCTTTTATTGCTAAATTGAACCAGATGTTGCTTGCTGGTCAAATTACCGCAGAGCAAGTCAGTAATATTCTTAGCTCTATTGGTATGGACGCTACTATTGGTACAAAGACTCAAGAGACTACACAAGAATACACTGCTTATTTCCCAAAATTTAGCGTAGAAAAAGACGAAAATGGCGTAATGACTGGCTTAGTCCCTGCTGGTGTTACTCCGGTAAAATATAAAGCTACTGAGACAGTCGAAATGCCTTACATTGAAGGCGCGACTTATACTGGTTCTGGTATTTCTACTGTTGGCCCAGTTTCCTCTGGCCGCACAGGCGGTGGAGGAAGAGGTGGCGGCGGTGGAGGTAAGAAAGGCGGCGGTGGAGGTGGCGGCGGCGGTTCAGGAAAGAGCTATGAACCACAAACCAAAGACCCCATCGAAGATGAGGTAGACCGCTACGAGAGAGTAAATGCAGAACTTGATACTCTCGCAAATCGCTTCGAAGCTGTAGCCGATGAACAAGAACGTCTTGCAGGTTTTGATGTTGCTGATAATATGAATAAGCAAATTGCGCTTATCAAAGAGCAAATCAAATGGGAACAAGAAAAGCTCAAAATTCAAAAAGACGAAGCGGAGGAATATCGTAATCAACTTGCTTCTCAATATGGCATCACATATGACGCAGAGGGCCATATTACTAACTATGCAGATGTATATAAGCGTTTACTAAATGAGCTAAATGGTCTAATTTCTCAATATAACGCTACAACTACGGAAGAGGGCCAAGAAGCGCTCGACAAACAAATCGAAGCCGCACAAGATAATTTCGATGATTACAATGACTTGATTGAGAAATACGATGAACTCGTCTCTAATTCTGTTTTAGAGACAGAAAAGCAAATCGAAGATTTCTATGACCAAATCGAGGATTTACAGATTGAAGCATTTCAAAAGGCTGTTGATGCTGTTGATAATATCAAAGACCTCCAAGAGACATTGATAGACTTCAATGCAGTATTCACGGGTCTTGATTCTGATTCTCCATTCCGTGATATGCTGACTTCTTTAGAGAATCTAAAGACATACTGGGATGTAAATACTGAATCTGTAGATGAATATTATGACGAACTCATTCGCCGCAATAATGAAGCAATGAAGAATGCTTCTGAATCTCAGAAACAGAATCTTCAATATCAGAACGCACTCTTGGAAGCTGCTCGTGAACAATATGGTAAGGGTACTTTTGAAGAGGGCGGTACTGGTTTGTTCGATATGGAAATGGCAAGAGTCAATACCATACTTGAACAAATGCGGCAGTTCAACGAGACTGGAACTTCTACTATCTTTGGAAAAAATTCCGGTTCTATGTATGAAGTAGCTAACGATATTTTTGAACAAGCTACTAGTCTTTTGGAAGACTATGAGGGTCATCTAGATGATTTGAAAGACGCTATCTTAGATGCGATTGATGAAATCGGCGATAAGATGGATGAACGTCTAGAAACTTATGAGAACATCAATGATGAACTTGAACACTACGCAGATATTATTGAAATGGTTCAAGGAGACGAAGCTGGTCAATTAGATGAAGTGTCACAAGGCATTATCAATAACAACCAAGCTCGTATCAATGAGCTAAAGCAAAATATTGCACTGTGGCAAGATATGTTAGCTTCTATGGAAGAAGGCTCTGACGAGTGGAAAGCCATTCAAGAATATATTACCGACGCGCAGCAAGACTTGCTTGAAACTACTTCTGACACAGTAGAAGAAATGCTAGAGATGTACGAGCGCGGTGTCAGTAAGATTCTTGATAAGTGGATTGGTTCTACTGGAATGGGCGACGATTTAGATTGGATTGGCGAAGAATGGGAGCTAATCAATCGTAATGCTGATTACTATCTTGATGATGTAAATGCCGCATACGAAATCCAAAAGCTACAAGGTAAATATCTTGACCTTCTAGACCAATCTAATGACCTTTCTATTCAGAATCAAATCACACAGCAGATGGCACAACAGCTTGAATATCTACGCGAGAAAGAAAAACTTTCTGAGTATGATGTTCAGTATGCTAATGCTCAATTGGAGATTCTACAAAAACAAATTGCTCTACAAGAAGCTCAGCGTAATAAGTCTCAATTGCAGCTACGTCGTGATACTCAGGGTAATTATTCTTACGTATATACTGCTGATGAAGATGATGTTCGTGGTGCTCAAAGCAACTTACTAGACGCTCAAAACAATGCTTATAATCTTTCTAAAGACCAAATGAAGCAAACTCAAGATGATTCTTTGAGTGCGCTTCAAGATGCTCGTGATATGTTAGAGCAAATTTGGACTAATGCTAATCTTACTCTTGAAGAAAAGACCAAGAGAACACAAACGATTATTGATTCTCTCAAAGAATATTTAGCAGGTACAAGCGAACAGCTTTCTACCTCAGAAGAGAATATTATCAACGACTTTATCGGTATGTGTGAGATTCTTACCGACGAAAATTCTCAGAATCTTCAAGACGTATATGACCAGATTATCAATGGTAACAAAGATGCGTTTGACCAAATTGATACACGTTGGCAGACTTCTATTACAAACTGGCTACAGAATATGGAAGAGTTCAACGCTGCTACTGATAGTTCTTTCAAAGAGCTAATCGACAACTTCTCTGGCTATCAGAGTGACCTTGATGATTTAGGCGATTTAGCTGGCATGACATTCGATGATATGTCTGATAGCATCCAAAATGCAGTTGATAAGACAAATGACTTAGCTAGTTCTACAAGTGACTTTATCAATCAGTTGAAGAATGATGCTGGTACCGTCAAAGAGTATGAGAATGCTCTTGCGGAAATGACTGCGAAGATTCAAGATGCTGAGAATGGTATGCGGGCATACCAAGAGCAAGTCAACGAATTGCAGCAGAATCTAACTGCAAAAGAACAAGAGAATGCTAATCTAAGTTCTCAAGTTCAAGACCTACAGAATCAGCTTGACGCCATCAAGAATCCTTCCGGTAATGGCGGAGGAAGCGGTGGCGGAGGGGGTAGTGCTGATAGCGCTACTGCTTGGGGTATCGCACAAGCTATTTGGACTTACGGTCAAGCTTCTGGATGGGGCAATGACCCAATCCGTTCTACTAAGCTTACAAAGGCTTATGGTACCGCATTTGCTAAACAGGTTCAGCAAATCATCAATCAGAACTATCGCTCTGGTAAGCTAGTCAACTATGATTCTATGACTTACTCTAGTTATAACCTTATCGGTTATCGTACCGGTGGCTATACAGGAGATTGGAACGACACTGATGGTAAAGTCGGCATCCTTCACGAGAAGGAGCTTGTTCTAAATCAGGACGATACGCGCAATATCCTCAATGCGGTCGATATGGTCCGTAGCATGACCGCATTAGCACGTAACGGTAATTATAATGATATTATACGTCAAAGTGCCGGTGTTGTCGATATGGCAAGCGTTGTTCAACCAATGACTGAAAATATGGGAGAAACAATCTATCAGGTTGAATGCACGTTCCCGAATGCCACTAAGGTTGACGAGATTCAGCAAGCTATTCTCAGTTTGCCTGATATTGCGCCGCAATACGCATATAAGTATTAGTGTTACTATTGGGCGAAAATGGGTAAAATCTATTATGAAGTTTTCATTATAATAGAGCATACCAAGGATTCCTAAGCGGGCGAGGGCTATTTATGCTCTTGCCCGCTTTTTTATTTTAGAGAGAAAAGGAGGGCTGTTTTGGCTACGAGTGACCTTCAAGGCTCGCTGTTGCAAGCTATTGATTATCTTGTCAATAATAGAGTTGATAAGATAAACAAAGACGTAACACTCACAGCGACTATCAAGAAATGTGTAAACAGCCTTACACAAGAATATCAAGTAAATTATAACGGTGGATTCTTGTCCGCATACGCTCAAGAAGGAGCAAGCTATTCTGAGAATCAACAGGTTTATGTGCTAGTCCCTGAGAATGACTGGTCGAAACGTAAACTGATTATCGGTAAAGCTTCTCAAGTGACAGAAGATGATAATGTTACTTTCGTATCTTCTCTTATCAATGACTATAATATGATTGGTCAGAATACGATAGTAGATACAAATAACGTTTTGCCGCAAGGATTACACTCTTATCTTGCTTCTGAATATATATTACTATATCAGCATGATGATGCGGAAAATAGCTTACTTATATTCAATGAGACTGAGTTTGCAAGCTATATAAAAGATGCGGAAGCATTGTTGATTGAAGCTTCTTTTATGACACGTCTACCAAAAGCGCATCGTCTCGCTAAGAATGGTTTATACGGTATCCAGTTTGTACTAGCCTTCAAAAACGCGGATAGGCCGGAAGAGATAAAATATATCTCTTACGTCTTAGACTCCAACTCTATGACCGGTAATCCGTTCTTATATAACTCTTACACAGACCAATATGCTATTTTCCCAATAGATACAGAGAACTATCTATATGTAGATAGCATTATGATTTGGTCTGAGGGATTCGTAACTGAAAGCGATACTATTCAAGCTGACTTTTGGGGCGCAGATATTCTTGTAAAAGAACCAGAGATTTATGGTTTGCGGCAAATCACTGCTACAAACGGTGATTATATGTTGCGGCTATCTACGCCGCAGGGCGCAATCTTTACTTCTTTTGAACAAAGCGAAACCCTTAGTGCTTTGGGCACTGTAACATATCAAGTAAATACTAACGTTACAGACTCTACTACTTGCTATTGGTTTGCTAAAGACGATAGAATAGATGCTAGTTCAGAAAATTATAATATCTATGGCGGCAGCGGTTGGCGTTATCTTTCTGAAAAAGGTAACAACAAAGAAATGACCACAACCGGATATGAGAATCGCGCATATGAGAATATATATAAGCTTGCAGCAGTATACAAAGAGTCTGTTATTCTAAAACAAGAATTTACTTTATATAATCAGGCCGCAAGCCGTGAGATTACAATTGACTCAAATCTAGGAACGACATTTAGTTTTGACCGTGGTACTCCGGTGCTTACCTGTTTGATTGATGGTAATTCAAGCAACTTTGACCCAGATTATCCTGATGAATATTTCTCTTTCTCTTGGAGTAAAATTGATGAATTTGGTGGCACTACTCCGCTAAATGTTACTTATGAAGAGCTAGAGAAACAATACAATCAAGCACTACAGGATGGTTCTGATTACTCTACGATTGCGGCGATTCGTAACAATATGATTGCGATGGAGGGTGTAACCTTTGACCGCAACGTTTTGACATATCCTATTTCACAGATTGCAACGAACGCCACTTTCTCTTGTTCTGTATTTTTGAGAGAAACGTCTACTGCGGATGATTTCTTTATTGGCAGTGCGACTATCACTTTGCAGAATGAGAGTGCGGCTTCACCCACCGATTACTATATTCTAATTGAGAACGGGGACCAAGTATTCCAGTATTCTGAATCTGGTGTTGCTCCAACTAGTGATAGATATCAAGACCCGCAAGAGGTTCTACCATTAGAGTGCCATTTCTATGACCCAGCAGGCTTAGAGGTCAATGCAGATACTTATACTGTGAAATGGCGTGTGCCGTTAGATAACACTCTGATTGTTACTCCAAGCGAAGGAATGACAACAAATCCTGCTACAGAATTAGACGAATGGTATACTCAAGCAACTTATCCGCTTGATATTGAAGACTCCTATGATTATCAAGCTACTACCAATCAGGTGACTTGTATTGTTACTTATCAAGGAGTAGAGTACCAAAAGGACTCCGACCTCTTTTTTACAAAGGTTGGAGAAAACGGAACTAACGGTACAGATGTAGTTTGTAAGATTAGTCCAAATAGAGAACCTTCTAAAGGATTGTTAGCAATTGTTACTACTAATAATTCTAATCCAGAATGGAATAACGGTCAAGGGATGGGCGTTGATGCCTTACGATTCCAAGCGTATAACCGTACAGAACTACTCAATCTCTCTACGATACGTTGGACTGTTTCTGGCGGCAATGGAGCGCAAAGCAGATATTTATCCATTGATTCGGCTCTTGGGACTATCAATTGGGCCGATAGCGGCTCTGGTCACAGAAATCAGATTGTTCGTGGACAAACTGATTTTGAAGGACAAACATATTACGCTTTCTATCCGATTCCACATATTGATTATAATAGCGGAACAGACTATACGGTTGTCATCAATAAGACTTGGACTTTGAAATCTATCACATACAATGCAGATGGCCGCAATCCTTTGTATAACAAGAATCAAGGATTGTTCTTTTCTCTAAGTAATAATGCGGCTAATAAGTATGTTGTATATGATGTGATGGGCGGCATTGAAGACAGTTCCGCTTCTGCGGCAATCAGCATCTCCTTTGAAAAAGATTCAGCCGCAAGTCTAAAGACGGTTCAAGGAACGAATGTCAACGAAGACGGTCTATATTATGTTTATGTTACTCCTGATGATATCTATGATGGCGCTTGGTGCAATAATATTGTACGCGCACGTATTTATGGTTCTCAATCAGAAGTCGGGCAAAATCCAGAAGCTACTATATATATGCCGATATATATGTCTCTCAATACTTTTGGACTTGCTTCTCTAAATGCTTGGGACGGCAATCACGTAGAAATCAACGAGGACGAAAATTACATTCTTGCGCCGCAAATCGGTGCTGGCTATAAGGATGACAACAATAGATTTACCGGCGTAGTTATGGGTACTGCTCAGACATATGACCAGAGTGAACCGGATGTTGGTCTTTTGGGATATAGCGAAGGTAAACAATCTATCTTCTTGGATGCGGAAACTGGTAATGCTATTTTCGGTTTACCAGAAGACCAAGCAAGTACGAATAACCATTACACAGAAGGCCGAATAGAACTTATTCCCGGTGGAGAATCTAAGATTGGTATGTGGACTATTGGTTCACGTGCCATGTATAACATGACTAAACCACCGACTCCAATAGGCAAGGATGATGAAGGTAATATTGAGTTTGAAGATGAATATGTAGGAGTCCAGCCAGATGGCCCTTACAAAGATTACCCTGTTTCTGATGCGCAGATTTCTATTCCTCCACAAGCGCAAGGGTTGATTCTAAATGCTAACCCCGCTTATATTTCCGTAAAAGGAATGCCGCTAAATGACGATAACTCTAATATTGAGTGGGAAGGCGCCAATACAACAATCAAACGTGGGGATAGTATTGAAGTAGAGCTTGACCCTCGTAAGAGTTCTGTATTTAGTATTTATCGTCATACTACTTGGGATGGCGCGACAGATACAGGGCAATGGCGTAGATATCCGATGGTAGGCATCAACGCTAATGGACAATTCTACACCAACGCTATTGAAGACGGCGAGTCTTCGATGGGTATTGGTCGTATCGGCGCATTCGGTGCGAGTGCGGCAGATGACAAGTGGGTCGGTGCGCAATTCGCATATCAGGGAACTAACATCTTCAAGTTCTTTATTCCTAATAACGATACGAATGCGGCAAGTAGACCGGTATATATTACTGCGGGTTCTAATACTTCTAACGAATATCCAAGAGACTTTGGGCTATATGGCCGCACGATTAGTCTTTATAGTAACGAATCCAATAGCACAGAGACAACTAGCGGTCATTGGTTTACTATGAATAACGATGTGTCTTCTTTTGGACACACGAATAACTATATTCAGATTCCTAGTGCGGCTGGTAGTGACGAATACGATTTTGAGATTATGTCTCAAGCCGACGTGAATATTCAACTTAGCGGCATGTCAACGACCATACAAAACGCACAAGCATTCAATTTCTCTACTAAGACGTTGACAGCTAATATAGACTCTGGTAGTCCTACTGGAAATGCGGTGACTGCTAGTGTTATTGGTAACATAACTGTTCAACGTTTTAGTGACTTGACGATATCTAGCTCACCGTTCAGTGATACGACTAAGAATTATAGTTTTACTATTCAACAGGCTGCTAATACTAATGCAAGTGGAACTTCGGTAACTACCGCACAAATGAAGATGGGTAACAGCAAGACTTGGTTAGAGTTGAATGATAGCACGGTAAGTAAACTCTACGGTAAGCTTGGTGTGAATATTGAATCTGACACTGAACCAATCAAGATTCGTTCCAATAGAGCGTCAGAAGGTATTCAAATTGACGCCATTCCTTCTGATGGCTCTACTTCTCAAGGATATCCGTACTTACACCTTACGCCGCAAACCGGTGGCACTGGAGATTTCGTTCTTTCTTCTGGACATGGTACAGTACAGTCGAAGGGTAATTTAGGTAATAATCGTGCTGGTGTTCAAATTACTCCGGGATTCGCTACTACGTGGGGAATCTTTTCAGGAGTGCTAAATGGTACTACTAATAGTATTGAAGCATATCAGGATATTCGTAGTAAAAACGGATGGGTATATGCTGGAAACTTTAGCTTCAATACTAGCCAAAGTTGGAATTCGCACGGCGGAACTTACAATAGTGCTAGTTTAGTTCAGCATCTTGCTTGGTTGTATAGTTTAGTAAATGATGCATATTACCGTGCGGACAATGCTTGGAATAGAGCTAACGATGCTTGGAATAGAGCTAACAATGCTCAAAGTCGTGCAGATAGTGCATATAGTCTTGCTAATAGCGCTAATAATAATGCTAATAATAGAGTCAGTCTCAGTACCTTCAATAGCCATACCCATCGTTTGAATCCTGGCGGACTTGGAGCTTGGGGTGCATCTAAATTACCATCTATGGCGATTATTGATGGACATTCAGTAGTAACTTTTAGCGGTGGCATAATGGCTATGCTATATAATACAGGTTCACCAAACAAGTGAGATAAAAAAGGAGATAAAAGGATTATGACACAAGAACAATTTCGTTTGGAATTACAGAATGCGGTAAAGACTTGTCTTGATGGCATTCAAATTCAAAATCAAGTAACGTCTGCGGCGATGGAGGACGCAATCAATAAGTACCTTGTTGACCTAAAAGATAATGTGCTGCAAGAATTCATCGCCGCTGCTTCTCAACCTCCTGTGGCGGTTGAGGACAACCAAGAGAAGGAGGAAGAGGGTGGCACAGAGTAGTACAATGCCACTAGTCCGCAAAATTGCTGAGAAGCAACAGGACGGCACCCTTGGAGCAGATAGCACCATTGGTGCCGTCTTTACGGACGTTGTGGACGCAGAACGTGTTGGGGCTACAGGATACAGTCTTGACCAGTTCATTGATTCTTATCTTGCTTTTATGCAAGCGTATCCTTTTACGTATGTAGGCAACGAAGAGCCTGATAACCACCATGTCTATTTATGGTTAGATACGGGAACTGCACAAAATAATTTCTAAGATAGGAGGGGATTGAAATAGCAGTTACACTTGCGAGCGCGTTATATCCGCCCATGTTTTCTAGTACATTTGCTGCGACTTTTGTGAATACAACTAGTCCACGAATTTACTTTTCAATCTCTCCCTTCAATACTGCGGCAGATATTAGTCGCGTACATATCTCCTTAGTGAATCAGACTACGAATGAGAATGCCCTGACTAATGCGACGGGCATTCTCATTTCTGAGGGGCTACAGTATGATACTGATGCCGGAATGTATTATGTAGTTATCCCAGTAGACCACGTAAAGAATGGTACTAATAGCACAGGTTGGAACTATAATCAGTTCTATAAATTACAGTTACGTTTTGATAGTTATGATGGTGATGGCGTTCTAAACAATAGCGATTATTTTATTTCTCATACCGCATACTTTTCTGAGTGGTCTGAGATTTGTCTTTTGCGGCCAATTCTACAACCGCAAGTCTTGCTTAGAACTTTTGATACCACTGATGGTTCGGTAATTCCATCGTTCAACTTAGGTATCATTCCTATTTCTGGTAAACTCTATTTTGGTAATGAAAACAATTCCGACGAGACTGAGACGTTACAATCTTATTATATTGAAGTTGTTACTCGTAATGGAGAAGATGAAGTTCTTACATCTGAAACTATATATACAGGCGATAATGTAGACCCGAATACGATTTACTATAATCTTGATTTGTCTGGACTTGATACAGAAGCTACAGTAGAATTTATCATGCGGTTACATATTACCACGTCTAATAACTATACTATGACGCAGGAATATGATTTTGATATCGCTGATTATACGCCAGAAGATACTTTCGACCCCGTTATCAATGCGACTCTTGATAATGAAAATGGTATCGTAACTATTACGGTTGATAATGTAAATACGGTATTTGGGACAGTTTATATACGTCGTTCTTCTAGCGTTTCTAATTTCAAAGAATGGGAAAGCATATATGAGACAACGGTTGCCGGAGCTATCCATCTAACTGTAAAAGATAATACGGTTGGCAGTGGCATCTGGTATCAATATTCAGTTCAGTTACAAAATACTGCTGGGGCTATGACTCCTGTATATAAAACAGATATTGTCTTTCCTGATTTCTATAATGCTATTCTATCTCGTGGAGATAAACAGATAGGAATCATCTTCAACTATCAAATCTCTTCTTATAAGCCAGTAGTCAACAGGCAGAAGATGGACACTCTCGGCGGCAAATATCCTAAATTCGCTGAGAATGCAGCTATGAACTATATTCAGTTCTCTATTACTGGTATGATTTCTGCACAAGAGGACGAGAATAAGCTCTTTATGAAGGAAGAAGATTATTACGGAGATATGTACCGGAACTATACCATCTATAATGACAATAATAAGATTACAGATGATTATAACTATTTCTGGGAGAGAGCTTTTCGTCAAGAGCTAGTCAAATGGCTAAACGATGGCGAGCCGAAATTGTATCGTTCTAAGACTGAGGGTTTGATGGTAGTTATGCTAACAGATATTAGCTTGACACCAAATAAGACCTTGAGCCGCAGACTTTATGATTTTTCCGCAACGGTATATGAGATTCAGGATGGCAATTCATTAGAGACTCTTGATTCTCTTGGGATTTACGACGTTCACTATTGGGACGAGAATCAACAAACATCTGGCGGTGGCGACGAGCCAATAGTGCCTGAGTATGTAGAGGTACAAAAACCCGGACAGATTTATTCAGAGACAGTTAGCGATATGGTTTCTGGTAGAACAGACGTTGTAGCTAACACGATTATGGCTCGAATCATTCAAAGATATGGTGGCGTACAATCTGATAAAGACCCATCTGAGGGATATCTGAAGAACGTAAAGATTTGGTTTGAATCTCAGCCGCACATGTTTATTCAAACTGCGGGCGGATTACAGCTTGTTACAGACATATCTCAATATTCTGCGGAAGACCGTAAGCGCATACAACTCGGTTATAGTTTTGAAGTAAATAATCAAGGTGTCTCTCCTACAGATACAATGGTGTTCTTCGTCAACGAAATGGGATACTATCAAATTCCTAATTCAATTGATGTAACCTCTTTATTCTTCCCGCAATCCGACGATGTTGTTACCGTAGAGTATGTTATCGACTACAAGGAGAAGAATTCTTCTGGTAGCGTTATTTCTGGTACAAGTATTCAGCGTCAACTTGTTGGTCAAGAACAAGGAGTATTCCAGCCATATCAATATCTTGGAGAATACATTCGCCGTAAATATTCTTTCGTTGCGACTGATGAATATTATCAGCAGATGCAGTGGTGGCGCGGTATTTGTCTTGACGTTGACCCATATGCTTTAGTCAACATTGAATACTATGGAGAAAACAAATATACCACATATGAAGTTGGCGGCACAGGCGTATTGCACATGTTACGAGATACCTCAGTACAAGACATGTGTTTTATTGGTAAGAGAATGCATATTGTGGATGAATCTCGTCATCCGTTCTTAGAAAACTGGGAGTGTGTTTTAGATGACGGTATTTATGGTGGTGGAGACGATGATGCTACTACTTGGAATACTGTACTTGGTGTAGATACACAACAGCCAGTAACAGTTACTTTTGATGATGCAGACCCAATTACTCTATTGGGGGAGCGTTGGAATGCACTAAGCGATATGGAGTCTATTACTGCTTCTAATATGCAAGCTTCTCGTGCAGTTAGCGATTCTATCTCTAATGCAGTTGCGCATCCAAAATATAATACTGTATATCGTATCAACGGAGAGACTTATATTTACTATGTAAATGGACAGTGGTATCCAGTTGAAATAGATGATGAAGTAGAAAATACAATTATTGCGGCGGTTCCTATCGAAGGAATAGTTTCCTATTATGGGCAGGTTATCCGCAATAGTTATAGTTAGAGACTCGGAGGTGAACAATGAGAAAGACCTATCCATATTTATCAAATGGTTATCGTGAAACAGAAGAAGAAGGTCTTACTCGCAGAGAGTTTCTAGCTAAACTTGATGATATTATCAATCAGAAACGATATGCTAGACTAACACTATTGAACTGGAAAGAAGAGCCGCTAAAAGAAATTCAAGGAGAGATTGTTAGCGGCTCTCTTTCTAAAGATGGTTCTTCTTACATTCGCACTACTGGAAGTCTTACAACATCGGTAGATGCTAGTTCTTATTCTGTTGAAGACGCGAATATGGATTTCGCAATCAATAAGAAGATTTTTATTGAGATAGGCATCCGCAATGATACAGATGATTGGAAGCAATACCCTATCTTGTGGTTTCCGCAGGGGGTATTCTTCATCAAAAGCTTTGCTTGTGACTCTTCTACAAGTTCCGCTCTAAATATTTCTTTGACTATCAACGACAAAATGTCGATGCTCAACGGTGACGCTGGCGGTACTTTCCCTTCTACAATTATTCTTGATAGACAAGATACTCAAACTGAGATAGGAGAATACGCCACAGAGAAAGTTCTTGTATATAATATTATCCAAGAGGTTGTCAATCACTGGGGCGGCGAAGATTTGAACAACATTGTGATTGAAGACGTGCCGCTTAGAATCAAACGTATTATGCGGTGGACTGGGGATACTCCGTTGTACCTAGTTTCTAATGGTGGGCAAGCAGAAGCGGGAACGTTGTCTTATGACCCAACCACAACATTGCCGACTCAGGGTAATTATCTTCAAATCAATAATGGCGATGATGCTGGATACGTGTATGATGATTTTGTATATGATACAGATTTGACGCTAAACGCTGGACAAACTGTTGTTGATGCTTTAGAGAAGATAAAACAGTATCTTGGAAATTATGAATATTTTTACGATTGCTATGGCATCTTTCATTTCAGAGAGATACGCAACTATTTGAATACGACACAGGGCAAGATTATTCTTGATGATATGACAGAGAACGATTACTTAGTAGATAGGGCTATCCCGAAAGAGATATATACTTTTTCTGATGCAAGCAATTTGCTAAGTATCAATGTCAATCCGCAATATGAGAGTATCAAAAATGATTATATCGTACATGGAACACGTCAAGGGACTGATAGCGATATCGCGTATGATGTATTCTATCACTTAGCTATTGACAGTAAGCCTAATACGGGCAATATCTATACTAATTTGCTTTTGTACCGTGAGCTTGATACAGATTTGTTGTGCGGTATTTTCCCAATAGTCGTTCAAGAATTACCTGAGTTTGGAGAATTCAATTCCATATATAAGGTTGGAGATAAGGCTTATATGTGGGATGATGACAATTCTTGGAAAGAACTTGTGGTTGAAGGATACTATACTGCGGCCAATCCATACGTGACTAAAGATTGGCGAACAGAGCTATATTTACAAGGGCTGCAAGCGCTCGCTAACAATAGTATTGATAGAGGGTATTATTTCGAAGAATTGCGTGCGTTCTGGCCGCAAATCTACGACCTCAAGAATCAACAATTCTGGGGCGAAGCGGAGGATTCAAGTATTCAAGCTAGAGTTCTTACAGATGGTAATTATTATCTTGATTTTATTGATTCTTCTAGTTCTCTTGGAAAATATAGTGTATCTAATATCGGTAGACGCAGCGATGTTGTAATAAACAATGATATAAACTGCTTGTTTGAGCCAGAAGTTCCTAATATCGTATTCCTCAATATAGATTTGCAAGATACAGACCCAGAAGGATACCAAGCTCTAAGAAGCGAGTGCATAGATTCTGGTCAGCCTTATGCGCAAACTCGTGGTGAAATATTCCAAGCTTTTGCCACAGGCGGATACTCTAACGGAGCTTATGATATTATCTGCTCTGAATTATATCAGCATACGACATATCAGACAACTTTATCTCTAACGGCTATTCCTAACTATTGGTTAGAGCCTAATTCTCGTGTGCGGATTTCCGATAATGTCACTAAGACTTTTGGTAATTATATGGTGCAGAATATTAGCTTACCACTAGATGTTGGTAGCGTAATGTCTGTTACTGCAAACGAATGTGTTATACAGCGATAAACAAAAATAGCGGGCAAGGTCAAGTAAAAACCTGCCCGCTTTTTTTAGTATATATAGGCTATGTTCATTTTGATTTAGAGAGATAGAAGGAGGTTGAAAGAGGATGCCCAGTAATACTACTACTATTGGTCAGTATAGATTTCGTGGGGCTGGCACATGCGTGACAGAAGTTGCATCATCTAAGAGTTATAAGTCGGTTTCCATGAGTGGAACGGGCGGAACAGATGATACCTCTTTCCGTGACATTCGTATCGATACCTCAGGTCCAATGATTCGAGATACGGATTATTATCTTTATATAAAGATTCCGCAAGATATGAACTACAATTTGACATTCAATATCAAATTGACTAAACAAGAAGCACAAGGCGGCACAGAGGAATATCAGTTTTTGAAGCAAATTACCATTCCTCGTGGCGGAAGTGCTACAAATGTATATAACGTTGTACTTTATGAGAAGTCTGACGGTTCAATCAAGGCTATGATTCCGCATGAGTATGTTCAGAATCAATCCAATATCAAAGATGATATTTATTATGATGCGGCCAGTGGCAATTACTATCTTGGAAATGGCAATACCACTTACACTCCGACAATCAACTACAACGATATCTCTATGACCGCAAGCTGGATTCATCAAGCGGGTGATTATTTTGGATATGCGGAAATGGTATTCCGCCCAGTAGAGGATAACTTCTCTGAGATTACTATCGAAATGATTCGTACCGCAGAAGACTATAATATTCAAAGTGAGGATGATGATGGCGAGCAAATCTATGGCCGTTATATTCCTCTAGATAGCTTTGAGTATACTTTATATTCGTTGACTAATTTAGTAAACGAACTCAATCCTAATGGTTCTCTTGACCGCATTGGGGTATGGTCGCACCCCGGTTTGCCTATGGCTGTCAATGGTGAAGAAATTCGCGTTGGCAAAAGTGGATTTTGGGAAATTGACGGCATTCTTCCTATTGAGTCTCTTGGAATAGTTGCCGTTGATTATAATGATAACTTCAGTATCGACTATACTTATGAGAACTAAAAGGAGGTGAGTGATTATGGATAGCTTCTATGGAGGTAAACCGGGTCTAAGTTTTGTGCTCAAAGGACGTTTTGATTCTATTGACGATATGATTCAAGCGTTCAAGCGCGGTGATTCTTATCGTGACATTTGGTATAATGAAATGTGTATTATTGATACACCAAATAAGAACAATGCGGATAACGGTAAACTGTATCAACGCGGACTCGATTATACCAACGATATGGGTGGAGCCGTTTACAAAGGGCAGATTGTCGGTCCTATGTCTGGCACTCCTTTTATGCAGCTCAACACTATCAAGGAAGTTGAGTATCAGTCTACAAAAGCGATTCCAGAAGATTGGGAGCGAGTATTTCCAACAGGATATGATACAGACGGTGAAGGCCATGTAATCGGATATAAAACTAGTCTTGACAAAGGAGAATCTGGCAAGCCGATTGCTACTTTCCCGTTCAGTGTGGCGCATGATACCTCACTTATCCCGGGTAAAGATGAAGATGGCACTTTCAATGACGAAATCAAATGGACTTGGTGTAATATCCGCGTACCAGACGATAATAAGAGTTGTTGGTACTATGTAGGCTTTACAATTCCTTATATGGTAGTTGAATATGATACTCATGCAGTATCTCAATACAACTCTAGCGGCAATTATCAAGCCGATACGACAACTGTTGACCGCACAGACGATGGTACACATCCATTCTATACCTCTTGGGATTTTGGCATTCCAAAAGGCATCAAGGGTGACGCTTTGCGGAATTTACGTGTTATTACGCCTACAAGCAGTATGACTATCTATGACCCAAGTGCAATCACAGCAAATCCTAAGACAGGTCTTGTATCTGTTGGAGCTGCTGGTTACACTGGGCAATCTGATGATATCGCACATGGCCGCAAAATTCTTGTATTTGATATGTACTATTATGATAATCAACTCAATCCAGACCCGCTAACAATATATGTTGGTGACTTCAATAAGATTGATAACATCACGCTTGCGGATGATGGTACTTTGACTATCGACTATAGCCATAATGATAATACAGTCTTTAGCCGCAAAATCAAATGGATTACCGCAACCACATTGTCTCCTGATACAGGTGTATTTACTGTAACATATAACAATGGGGATGCGGCGTTTACTACTACTTTAGACTGGATAAAATCTATTAGTCTAGACGAAGATGGTACAATTCATTACTATCACACTAAAAATAATGTAGACGAGTCTTATAACAACGTAATCAAATGGGTAACAGACGTTGCGTTGAATCCTAGCACTGGCGAGTTCACTATGAACTTCAACTATGGCGCTCCGCTAGTCCGCCAACTTGACTGGGTAGACGATATCTATATTGATGAAGATACCGGTGAAATTACGATACATCACGTCAATGCTGCTATTGGAAAAGATGGAGAAGTAACACTCCCTGCTCGTTTGCGGCTAATCACTGACGCAGAAGTTTCTACTGATGGTGTTGTTACTCTTATAACAAACACTGGTGAATCTATTACTCTAAAGCAAAAGGGGACAGATAACGATTATCACATCAAAGTAATTGATGATGTAATTCTAAATACTGCGCTTGCGGACGATAAACGTATTCAGGTCAAATATAACACTGAGCGTACTAATACTCCTATCGGCGACCCAATCAATTACGTCTATGATATGGTTGTACGTGATTCTGACTTCCATTTGCTTGTTCTTTTCAATGACCCAACTCACCGTGCTACTGCGGGGGATTTGGACGAAAGCGGAGTAGACGATAATGGAGTTCAATGGGTGCAAGGTGTTACTGGCTCAGATGGAACTATGACTCCAACTGGTATCTATTGGCGTGATTACGGTACTATCAAAGACCAAGCTGGTATTCTAATTGGATTCAATCTTACTCAAGCCGATATTGGCGAAGGTGAAGATATTCTAAACTATCTGAATAAAACATACCCAAACGGACTAACAGAAGGCGCCACGAAGCAGAAAGTCGTTACTTTTGCTCCAACCGCAGACGATTCTAAAGAGTTCTATGCGTTTGATTACAACTCTTACACTTGGTTCTATGTTGGTACAATCTCTGATACTGGTAGCCGTGACGTTATGCTACGTACCGTTGGTCAAATTTCTGATACCGATTTGAGAGATTTGAACTCTGAGGGTTTATTGTTCAAGATTGTCAATACTACAGGTCTAAAGACAGACCCTATTCCATCCTATTGGGGTAGAGAATATAATTCTTGGCAGTAGGTGATTGAATGAAACTTGTTCAATATACCGGGCCTTTTTCTGCGGGACAAACAATTACGATTCCCGCACAAATCAATTATACATATGTTCATATAGGTTTTCAAATTCCTAAGAGACAGCCGGTACAGTTAGTTACAGAAACGGCTTTACCAATAGACTTCACACTAAATGATGTGGGATATAGAGTAAATGAATCTGGCATCTTGGAATTTGATGAAACAACAGAAACGGCAATCAATATCAAAATAGAGCGCGACCTTCCTTGGGAAAGCATAATTGATATCGCCTACAATGTCGCTGGTCAATAGAGAGAAAGGGGAGATAAAAGGAAATGCCAAACGAGAATAAAAAGCTCAATTTTACGTTGAAAGTTTGGGACGCAACTGACCAAGCATATCGTCCCGTATATATCGCCCCTGATGCGACCAATGCGGTTCAAGGCGATGTAAAGCTATCTGATGCAACCAATAGCACATTGAATGCGGCTAGTGGCATGACGGCTGCTACTCCTGCGGCAGTAAAAGCTGTTGCAGATAGCGCTAACAACAAGTTAGATAAAACGACAAGTACGGCTCAGAATGTTACAAGCGCTGTTACGTTTGCTAACACTGTGACGGTACAACGCGGCGTTACCGTTCCAAGCGGATATTACTTTACTGGTAATTTGCAGGGTAATGCTACTACTGCTACTACTTTAGCGAATTCCCGACAAATATCTGTAAAAATTGGTGCTGGTACTGCGGGAACTGCAAACTTCAATGGTGGCGCAAATGCTTCTATTACGATTCCGCAAGTTGATGCTTCTGTTGTAACAACTGGTACTTTACCGCTATCTGTTTTGCCGCAAGGCGCTCTAGAACGTTTGGTTCGAGTTGCTAATCAGGCCGCACGCTTTCAGTTGACCACAAGCGATGTTCAATTGGGCGATAGCGTTATTCAGACAGATACGAATACAATGTATATTGTAGTCGATACTGAGGAGCTAGATAATGCGGCTGGTTATCAGGAATATGCGGCTGGTACTGCTGTTTCTGCCGATACCGCAGATAGAGTTGCACATGCACTTACCGTCCAAAAGAATGGAAGCACTCAATTCACATATGACGGTTCTGCGGCCCAGACTATCAACATCGCTTCTAGTTTCTCTGACTTATCTGGTCAGATTGCTATTGGGCAAATCCCTGATTCTTTGATTACTAGCGCTAAAGTAAACTTCAACTACGCTGGCTCTAGCTCAAAAGGCGGAGCCGCTACTAGCGCAGTGAAGCTACAGACAGCCCGCACAATCTCTTTTACAGGGGTTGTAACTGGTTCTGATACATTCGACGGCACAGAGAACGTTTCCATTGCTACGTCTATTGGAAACGGCGCTATTACGAATGCGATGTTAGCAGATAACTCTGTTACTGCTGGTAAGATTTCTACCGGTGCCGTTACTAGCGCTAAGATTGCGGACGGCACCATTGTAGCTGGTGATATTGCGGACGCTACTATTACTGGCGCTAAGCTAGTAAATTCTACTATTACTGGTGGAAAGATTGCGGCAAGTACGATTACTGCAACTAATATTGCGAACAGTACAATTACTAATGCTAAGATGGCCGCAAACTCTATCAATTCTAGTAATATCGTAGATGGTACTGTGACTGGTTCAGATTTGGCCGCAAATACTGTTACGCTGAATAATCTTGCTTCTGATGTTGGTACTGTAGCAGTACAAAGTTCGCAGCCAACTGATTCAAACGTCAAACTTTGGGTACAAATATAACTAGTTTCTTACTATTCTTTTGGGTAGTTGGAGTATATTTTAGCTAAAATATATTTGAGAGACAAGGAGGATTTAGTGACGAAAACTAATGTAATTGCAAGAATCGACCTCTGCGGGGGGAGGGCTACAGCGCCTAGCGCATAGCTCTAATCAAACAGATAAACTTGATTTGATTTGCCCCTCTAACAAAGGGGTGATTTAGCAATGGCTTGGATAAACATCCTCAGTATTTTCTTTCCCGTTGGAGCAGTTTACTTTTCTACAGTAAATACGAGTTCTGCTTCTGTAGTAGGCGGCACATGGAGCCAGCTTACTGGTGGTATGCTTGGTTTAGCTGGTTCAGACGGGGTTGCGGCTGCTGGTAGCAACGGTGGCTCTAGAACGATTCAAGCTGCTCAACTTCCAGACCATACCCACACTTTCAAATGGAAATGGAATAGTGGCAATGCTGTAGGCGGTTCAGATAGTTGGTCTATCTGTCTAGAAAATGCAACGGAAGGCACCATTACAGACCCAGGAAAGCTCTGGTATACAGGGGGGGGGGCAGGATTACATTCCTGCCCACACTGCTGTCTATGCTTGGAGACGTACAGCCTAAAGGCGGTGAACGCTGATGGCTTGGACTAATATTTTACAGATGTTCTTCCCGGTAGGGAGCGTGTATTTTAGTACAGTAAATAGTAGTCCAGCATCAACAATAGGTGGTACTTGGACACAGATTACTAATCGTTTTATCCGCACTGGCGATTCTCCAACTACTACTGGTGGCAGCGACACACATACGCACACATACGGTGTTGACTGCTTAGGTTATTATAGTTCAATGGCTAATTATAATCAGAATGGAAATGAAACATTTATCGGGTTGTGGAACGATAGCACAGAGCAATTTGAACCTGGTCACATTCATCACTTGAATAAAATGGACGGATTAGTAAACAATGCTATAGCTACTGCTACAAAGACTGCATCTCAAATAAATCATACGGGAGCAACTCAAACATTGACTGCAAGCAATGCTCCTGCTTACTATACCGTATGTATGTGGGTAAGAACAGCCTAACAATCAAATCAAAGTTTATCTAATCTCATGGAAAGGTAAAAAATGATATTAGATAAATTCATGGTGGTGATGTAGAATGGCGTGGATAAATCTATCTCAGACTGTATTTCCAGTAGGGTCTGTATATATGTCTACACTTTCTATATCACCTGCTTCTACTATCGGTGGAACTTGGTCTAAGCAAGAGAATGGTTGTTTAGCTTGTGCTGGCACCCCAGGCTACGCTTCAGCAGGAAGCAATGGTGGTAGTTCTATTATTACTGAAGAACAGATGCCGCCACATACTCACGAGCAATATGTAACTGCTAATGCGGCTCCTGGAAGTGCAATACGTATGGACTATTCAGGAGATGCTGGTGCTAGCGGAGCAGCACGCTATCCTCAAGGCGCGGCAACAGGCGTTGTTGGGGGGGGCAGAATACTATCCTCTGCACTACTCCGTTTACGTCTATACTCGAATCGCTTAGCTGCTTTTATAGAGGTGATGTAGCATGAGTTGGATAAATATATTGAATGTTATATATCCAGTCGGTAGCGTATATTTTTCTACTATCAACAGCTCTCCTGCGAAGACTATTGGAGGAACTTGGCAAGCAATTAGTGGCCTAAACCTTGGAACTCCTACTAAAACCTTTGGAGACGATGCTGGTTTTGGTGCTTGGCAGCTAGGAGATGTTGTATTTTTTGGAGGTTTTGGTAGTCGTCCAGCTCTACAAGCTTGGTCAAGTACTATAGGATTAGACGTAAATGGCAAACTACCAGATCCAGTTGGGAGTGGAGCTGCCAATGGCGGAGCTATTTATTCCCAAAATAGCAGTAAATCTGTATGGGCTTATCGTAATGGGTCTGGTAATATCTCTTTTGAGAATAAGAACAGTACGGCTACAGAAACGTGGTACTATGGTAGTTTCGCTTATCAAACCACTCCAGAAAATGCTATTACTAACAATCTAGGCATCTATGCTTGGAAAAGAACTGCATAAAAGTAAAGAGGGAATCTTCGGATTCCCTCTTTTTTTATTGGGCAAAATCAATAAAACCAAAGGATGGTTTTTTCATATACTATAGACTATGACGATACTATACAGAAGGGAGAAGAGCTTTTGGACGCTGTTACCACCCTTCTATCTAGTTTATCTGTAGAAGGAATTATATTCGTAATCATCCTTTTTGCGGTTTCAGTCAAATTCCTTGGCGAACTATTTGAATATTTATATACCAAAGTAAAGAACTACTTCAATATCAAAGATGCCAAAGAAGAGCGACATGAAGAAGTTATGCGGTGTCTCGATGAACTCAAGAGAGATAACAACGAAAGTCGAGAACATGATAGACTGAGAGACGAAAGGGTTGAGAAGATAAGTCAACAATTAGACGCTCAGGATAAAGAGAGTAGTGAAGTAAAACAAATTGTTGAGAATCTAGCTACGAAAGTAACAGATTTGAAAAACAAAGTTTCAATTCTTACTGAGCGTACACAAGACTCAACTCGTGCCTACATTATAGATAGGCACCATTATTTTTGTTATAAAGTAAAAGCAATTGACGATATGTCTTTACAAGATATAGAACGTCGTTTTATGTTTTATAAAGCTGCTGGCGGGGACACCTTTATTGATGCTTTGATGGAAGAGGTTCGTGCTCTCCCGAAGCTAACAGTAGAGCAATTGTCAAGTGTCCAAGAGAGAAAGGAGTAATAGATGCCAACAGAACTAAAAGATTTCGTTGTCAATCTAAAGTCCCTTTCTCAGGATATTGATGACCCTATTATTCAAGGTGGCGGCGATGCTCAAGGCCGCACATTCAGAGTTATTTTTACTCAAGAAGCCGCAGACATGTTTACTGAATATACCAAAGTCTATCTCTATTGGAATCACCAACAGCTAAAGACTTATGGAGTGAACGTATTTACTAAAGTTTCTAAGGACGAAGATTGTTTCAATCCTCCCGTATGGCAAATCAATTGGCCGAAAGCTATGTTACACGAGGGGGATGTTCTTTGTTGTATAAAACTTGTGGACGATATTTCTATCGCTCCTTCTAATAACTTTATAGTTCATGTGCTTCAAGACCCTAACGACGGGTCCAGTTTTGTCGTAGGCGATGACTACTCTATCTTCGACAAAGCTGTTCTAGAAATGAATGCTGCTACTCAAAAAGCCCAAGAGCAACTAGAGAAACAGCAGGAAGAGTTTGAAGCTATGCGGCAAGAGTTTACCACGATGCGTGACGATATTCAAGCCGCAACAGACAAAGCGAACGAAGCATACGAACTAGCTAAGGAAGCTCTAGATGCCGCACAATTACCGGATGCGGCTCTTGGGGTTATTATGACAGAATTTGAATAAACAGAAAGGAGAGTAAATGCCCGCAGATAAGATTGTTCGTTTCTTCCACGGTCAAGAAGCTAACATTGATTCTAAAATAGAAGATGGTACAATCAATGAATCAGATTTTGTAGTCACTAGTGATAGCGATAAATTTATCTATATTGATGAAAATAAAACTAAGCACGAACTTGGCGGCGGTGGAGACACTGAAACCACGGAAGAGCATCAAGTCAATCTAGGTGAGGACGGTTCAATCGGAGGTCTAGAAACGGGTGATACTATTCCCGTTGGAACAAGCCTTGACGAACTAATTCAGATGCTTACTCAAGTCTCCGTACCTCCTACTTACACTCAGCCCGGTGTAACTCTTCGTAACTCTGCGGGTCAAGCCGCTGGTGCTTATGAAGTGGGAACCAACATTTCTACTACACTACAGGCTCTCTTCACTCAGAACGATGCTGGCGCTCTAACTCAGCTTGCTATCTACAAGCAGGGTCAAGACGATGCGCTAATTTCTGGCGCTTCTAGCCCGCAGACCACAGACGAACAGAATTTCCAGCTTACCGATGGCTCTGTTACGTTCTATGCTACTGCTACTTACAGCGATGGTCAAATCAAGAACGACAACCTTGGTCAACCTTCTCCCGAGGGACAAATCAAAGCTGGCTCTAAGAACAGCGCTAATCTTGTATATACTGGTCAGCGCAACATGTTCTACGGTACTGGTGTTGGCGCAGCTCCAGAAGCTAATTCTGAGAGTGTTCGTGGACTATCCGGTACAAAGCTCAATCCTACACAGGGATATAGCTTCAACATTAGTGTAGCACAAGGACAGCAGTTTGTTCGTATCGCTTATCCCAAGACTCTCCGCAAGATTACTAAGTGCTTCTACGTTGAGCAGAACACCGACCTTGCTGAGAACTTTGCAGAAACTACTGTTTCTGTAAATGGTGCTAACGGTGCGGCTGGTGCTGATTATCGCGTGCTT
>ULWW01015964.1_pt1 | contig 47156 bp, 49 predicted proteins | sample 1960741 | NCBI WGS metagenome assembly ULWW01 (sample SAMEA4835823, study PRJEB28245) | human gut metagenome | biome: gut microbiome; material: fecal sample | place: Denmark | collected 2008
CAGAGCGATAAATCAAAATATAACGCCTCACAAGCGATGAGGCTTTGAATAGAAAACGAAACCAAGGTGAAAGGATGGTTTAGTGCATGAATATTAACAACATCAACGTAAACAAGTATCCGGTATCGCAGGTGTTCGACCCGGATTCAAAGGTAATCTTCGAAATTCCGAAGTATCAGCGTGAGTACACTTGGGGCTCCAGAGAATGGGAGGCCCTGTTTGACGACCTCACTGAAAACGATGATGGATATTTCCTCGGCTCGATCATTTGTATCAACTCGGCCACGGATACGATTAACGCACCGAAGTTTGAGGTTGTTGATGGCCAGCAGCGACTGACTACGCTCAGTCTGTTCCTTGCTGCACTCTATACCACCCTGAATTCATATAAAGATCTTCTGGATGAGGACCAGCAGTCGGATATTCTTCAGCTCAAGCGCAAACTGGTGCTGAAGAAAACGCAGTCCGATATTCGTGTCGTCCCGCAGATCCAAGGCAGCAACCGTGACGATTTCATGGGCCTCCTCGCAAAAATCGGTATTATCCCGAAGCGGCCCATGCCCAAGTTCGCCGGACTACGGAGAATCGAAAAAGCATACAACTATTTCAAAAAGCGTATCAATGCCGTTCTGGATGATGCCTCCGACAAGGTGCTCGCCATGTTCCGAATCCTCGATAAGGTGAATTCTGCAATTCTCGTCATGATCGAGGTGTCGAATCATGCTGATGCATACACCCTTTTCGAGTCTCTGAACAACAGGGGCACTCCGCTGACATCAGTCGATCTTATCAAGAACCTGCTTCTGGCCCGGTTGGATGTCAATGGCGACGGTGATATTGACTACTATTTCTCTCGCTGGACTGAAATCCTTTCTGACCTCGGTGATGAATACTCTGATCAAGAACGTTTCTTCAGGCAGAATTACAATGCCTTCAGGAAGAAGCTCAATGCTCCATTCCTCAAAGGCGACCGTCAGTATCCTCTCGGCACTATTGCAACCCGGTCTACCATGCTGGACATCTATGAAAAGATCATCACCAAGGACCCTGTTGCCGCTCTGGACGAGTTGACTGAAAATGCAGCAATCTATGCCGGTATCATTTTGAACAAGACGGATACCCTTTCCGACGAACAGCGTGAAAGCTATCTGGATCTGCAGCGTGTTCAAGGTGCTCCGTCCTATCTGTTCATTATGTACTTGATTAAGCATCAGGAGTCGCTTGGCGTAACTGACGAGGATGTAGTAAAAATCTGCAAGCTGCTGGTCAACTTCTTCATCCGTCGTAATTTGACCGACACTCCGCCTACTCGTGATTTGACCCGTATCTTTATGTCGTTTATCGAGGCCACCGAACAAAATGAGTACCGTGGTGCAGACATTTACACTAATATGCGAGATACCCTTATTTCCGTTTCCGCTTCCGATGAGTTCTTTGAAGAGAAACTTCGTGGTCCTGTGTACGATGATAACAGCGGTGCTACCCGTTTCATCCTCTGCATGATGGCAAAGCGTGGTATGACCCGTGAAAACGTGCAGGACCTCTGGAGGAAAACGAACAGCAATCAGTACGTTTGGTCTATCGAACACATCTTCCCGCAAGGACCGAATATTCCAGACAGCTGGGTGGATATGATCGCTGGAGGCGACCGTGAAAAAGCGAAGGAATATCAGTCGCTCTATGTTCACACTTTCGGCAACCTCACGATCACCGGATACAATAGTACGTTGAGCAATAAGGCCTTCAATGAAAAGAAGGAACGCAAAGATAATAACGGTCAGTACATCGGTTATCGTAACGGCCTCAATCTAAACGATGACGTCTGTGATAAGGATGAATGGACGGTAGATATCATCAAAGCTCGGACGGATCGCATGGTGAAGGAAATCATGGCGATGTTTGCGCTGTAAGACAAAGGAGGGATTTCTTCTGGCACGTAAGGATAAATCTTTTGCGGCATATCTGGAAGATCAGTATTATGACTTGATGTTCAAGCGGCTCAAGTCATACATATTCCAGAATCGTGGAGGGCTGAATTTACACACCAGCCTTGTTCCTGATCCGAGCTATACTGAGCTCGATGATCTTCATGTAATGGGAGTTTCTTTTAAGGAGACGGAAGACGACCGTATCCTTTTTAGAGCTGCTGTGCAAGCGGATGTTATCGTAAAAGGTCACTCCAGACGTGACTACGAAGAAGACATCGTCTATCCGTGGTTTTCCATCTCTTTTACAGGTATCCTCCGCTGTGGCCTCAATATGGTTACTATCACATCTGTGGGTGAATACAGCAAGGAACGCTTCAGTAAAGAAGACGCTCTTTCTCAGTATTTGATCCCATATGTGTACTCAAAGGACCTTGATGCTCATGCTGAAAAATTCCTGAAAAAATACTGCCCGAAAGCATTAGAAACGCCCATGCCGCTGCCAATCAAGGAAGTGTTGGAAGCGATGTGTCTTACCGTTCATCACGCTCCTCTTCCTGACGGCGTTTTTGGCCGGACCTATTTCAACAATGCGACTGTCGACATTTACGACCGGGACAGAAATGTTGTGTCTGCTGACATTGAGGAAGGAACAATTCTGGTTGATCCGGATGTATTCTTTATGCGCAATATCGGCTCTGTGAACAACACCATCATTCACGAGTGCGTCCATTGGGACAAGCACTATAAGTTCTTTGAGCTTCAGAAACTTATCAACCCTGAACTCACGTCTATTTCCTGTGCTGTCGTTGAGGAGTATAAAAAAGGAGCCGGTGGTTTAAGTGAGGACCTGGCATGGATGGAGTGGCAGGCTAATGCCATCGCTCCGAAAATCCTGATCCCTGCAAAGACAGGCCGTGCAAAATTAAGTGAACTTCTCTACACGCTTAGTCGTGCATTCCCCTCAGATAGCAAAGCATCTATCATGCAGCTTGCTATCAGTGAGTTTGCCGATTTCTTCAAGGTTTCCACGATGGCCGCAAAGATCAGAGCCATTGAGCTGGGCTTTGATCAGGCCGCCGGTGTATTCAACTATGTAGACGGGCAATATTACCCACCATTCTCCTTCGCCAAGGGCTCGCTGAAAAAGGATCAGACCTTCATTATCGACAGGAACAACGCCATTATCGAATCGTTGTTCAATCAGGACCTTGCAGAAGATTTCAAAGCTGGCCGGTTTATTCACGCTGGCGGCATGATGGTCATCAACGATCCGAAGTACGTTGTCGTCCAGAATGAGCAGGCTGAACTCACAGAATATGCTCTGGCTCATGTTGACGAATGCTGCTTGGTATTTGACCGCACAACAAGAGTCAGCAGCCACTATGATGACTCCTTCTACCGGATCTGTTTCCTCTGCCGGGATGCCGATTCAAAGAGCTTCGTGGAGGCAAAGTTCAATCCCAAAGAAGGTAAAAACGAAGATGTCCAGAAACGTGCCCGTGAAATGGCTGCCATCGCAGCGGAGGCAAAGCGGGTATCTGATATCCTTGCAGAGGTCCCTTCGTCCTTCTGCGGCACCCTCGATTATCATGTAAAACGTCGTGGTTACACCAACGAGAAGATGGAAGAACGCACCGGCATCAGCTCCCGAATGATTCAGGACTACCGTAATAAAAAAGACGCCAAACCCACCCTGCAAAGTGTGCTTGCCCTCTGTATCGGCTTGAACTTGCACCCATCCTTCTCATACGATCTGATTAACAAGGCCGGGTACAATATCATGGCCGCCAATGAGGAATACCTCATTTACCGGTATCTGATCGATAATCACCACATGGAGAACATCTTAATGTGGAATGCAAAGCTACAAGATGCCGGTATCTCGCAGCAACTACCCAAAAACGGGAACAAATTGACTGCTCCTGAAAAATAATTCGGAAGTCGCACTTCCGGTATAAAACCCTGATTTATCAAGGCTCTTATGTCTTTCAAGACATGAGGGCCTTCTTTTTTTGCCTATTTTTCAGGCTTTTTCGGCCACTTGAACCGGAAGTCCCACTTCCTCGTGAAAATCCGGAATCTCAATAAAATAGTACCTGTGAGTGAAAGCTCACACCCACAAGCGGTACGTCCACTGGCCCCGGACGATCCAGTACCGCCTGATGGGACAAGTTAATACGAACAGCTGCCTACTGGATAAGGAAGCTGCAGACCGGAACGGAGAAATCTCCGTCGGGACTGTGGTTGGATTTCTATACCCATTTGCAGCTGACCATGAAGGTTTCCTCCGTTCCAAGCAAATCGAACGGAGGAAATTTTCATGCAAAACAACGACAAGAAGTACTTTATCCCGGTCGACGGGACCCCTATCGAGGTCAGCGAGGAAGTTTACAGGGCATACTACCAGCCCATCTGGAACACCCGCTACCATGCCCAGAAGAACGGCGAGTGCCGCTGCACCAAGGCCCAGCTTTGGAAGTGTGACGGTGTTTGCCCCGGCTGCCCGTTCTACGCTGCCGGTAAGAAGGTTTCCATCGATACGCCTATCGGCGGCGAGGAAGACGAGCTTACCCTTGGCGACACGCTGGTTGACGACGCACCGTCTGCGGAGTCCATCCTTATGGATAAGGAGCTGCTCGACACTCTATACGCCGAGCTAAACCGCCTTGACCCGGACGGCAGACGCATCTGCGAGCTTATCATGCAGGGCAAGACGGAGCGTGAAATCGCTGCCGACATGGGCAAACGCCAGTCGACCATCAACTACCAGAAGAACAAGGTGTTTTCCATCCTACGTGAAGCCCTGAAGGACTTCATCTAATACCCAGCAAAGGCCGCCGTGGAAGCAATTCTGCGGCGGTCAAAAATTTTTTCAGATTTTTTCGTTCAAAACACCGGTTTCCCTCCAGTGGGTACTGAGGACAGCAAAACAACATAGGACCTCAGAAAGGAGGAACCGCCAATGAGTGAGTCCAGATCCAACAAGGCCGTCACCGATGAAGAGCTCATCGGAGTGCTTACGGCAATCAGCGTAGTGTCAAGACGTCTGGCGAGGAAGCTGATCCAGCTGAACCAGACAAGCCAATCTCAGGAAGGAGGAAAACGTGATGAGCAAAATGAGCGAAATGGAAGCGACCATCAGGGAGTTGCGGGATATTGCATCTTCTATTAACGACATCGCCAACTGGCTGACCGGCGCATTCAGCGGCACCGAGGAAGCGGCCCCTGCTCCGGAACCGGAAAAGGCACTCACCCTCGAAGAGGTCAGAGCGATTCTGGCAGAAAAGTCCCGTGATGGCTTCACCGCTCAGATCCGTGACCTTCTCCTGAAGTACGGTGCCAAGAAGCTCTCCGAGGTTGACCCGGCAAGCTACAAGGCTCTGGTGGCGGATGCGGAGGTGCTCGGAAATGCCTAAGCACGCACTTCTCTCTGCATCGTCTTCGCACAGGTGGCTCAACTGCCCACCTTCGGCAAGGCTCTGTGAAGGCTACGACGACAAAGGCAGCGATTTCGCAACCGAAGGTACCGACGCCCACGCTCTCTGTGAGTTCAAGCTCCGGACGGCTCTCGGTATGGAAGCAAGGGACCCGACCGAAGACCTTACTTGGTACAATTCCGAAATGGAGGAATGTGCCAACGGGTATGTGTCCTTTGTAATGGAGCTGGTCGAGGAGGCCAAGAAGGCCTGCCCGGACCCTGTGGTCCTGATCGAACAGCGGCTCGACTACTCCAAGTACGTCGAGGAGGGCTTCGGCACCGGCGACTGCGTCATCATTGCAGACGGGACGCTGCACATCGTGGACTACAAGCACGGCAGAGGCGTTCTGGTCGAGGCTGACGACAACCCGCAGATGAAGCTGTACGCTCTCGGTGCGCTGGAGCTGTTCGACTGCATCTACGACATCGACACCGTCAGCATGACCATCTACCAGCCCAGACGCTCCAACGTCAGCACTTTCACTATTCCGAAGGAGGAACTCTACGAGTGGGCCGATCGGGTTCTGACCCCTACCGCAGAGCTTGCCTTCAACGGAGACGGCGAATACCACTGCGGCGAATGGTGCCAGTTCTGCAAGGCAAAAGCCGACTGCCGTGAAAGAGCCAACGCCAACATGGAGCTTGCCAAGTTCGAGTTCAGGCAGCCGCCTCTGCTTACAGATGAAGAGGTCGAAGAAATCCTCGGTCGCATTGACGAGCTGATCGCTTGGGCCTCCGACATCAAGGACTATGCGCTTCAGGCAGCCATCAGCGGTAAACAGTGGTCCGGCTACAAGCTGGTCGAGGGCCGCTCCAACCGCAAGTACACAGACGAGAATGCCGTCATCGCAGCCGTAACAGCTGCCGGGTACAACCCCTACGAACACAAGATTCTCGGCGTCACCGCCATGACCTCGCTTCTCGGAAAGAAACAGTTCAACGGCATTCTTGGAGACCTGATCACCAAGCCTCAAGGAAAACCCACGCTGGTGCCGGACAGCGATAAGAGACCGGCAATGACAACGATTATCGATGATTTCAAGGAGGACAACTAATATGTCAAATTCTACTAAACTCGCAAACCCCATGAAAGTTATCACCGGCAAGGACACCCGTTGGTCCTACGCCAATGTCTGGGAAGCGAAGTCCATCAACGGCGGCACCCCGAAGTTCAGCGTCAGTCTCATCATTCCGAAGACTGACACCGTGACCGTTCAGAAGATCAAGGCAGCGATTCAGGCGGCCTATGAGGAAGGTCAGGCCAAGCTCAAAGGCAACGGTCGCACCGTACCGCCCCTCACTGCTATCAAGACGCCTCTTCGTGACGGCGACACCGAGCGTCCGGATGATCCGGCTTACGCTGGCAGCTACTTCATCAACGCCAACTCCGCCACGGCTCCCGGCATTGTGGACGCCGACTGCAATCCGATCCTGACCCGCTCCGAGGTTTACTCCGGCGTGTACGGTCGTGCCAGCATCAACTTCTACGCTTTCAACTCCAACGGCAACAAGGGCATCGCCTGTGGGCTGAACAACCTGCAGAAGATCCGTGACGGCGAACCCCTCGGCGGCAAGTCCAGCGCAGCGTCTGACTTCTCCACCGATGCGGATGAAGATTTCCTGTCTTAAGGAGGTACGCACCATGAACGCTACTACGATTCTTTGCATCCTGCTTCTGTCCCTCTATCTGGTTCTGGCTGTGTTCTGGATCGTCAGGTCCATCATCGACACCATCGACGACCGCAAGCGTGAGAAGCGTAATGCTGCTCTTGAGACTGAGCGTGAAGCTCGCAACGCCAAATGGGAAGCCGAGCGTCAGCAGCTTGAACGAGAACGTGCCATTCGTGAAGTCGAGTACCACGAGGCCCGAATGAAGGAGCTCGAACAGAAGTAATGTCCGGTCTGTGGGTGGTAGGAGCAATCCTGCCACCCTTTCAGGCTACGGAAAGGACCGATGTATATGAAAACACTCAGTATTGATATTGAAACCTACAGCAGCGTGGACCTTGCCAAGTGTGGCGTCTACAAATATACCGAGGCGACAGATTTCGACATTCTTCTCTTCGGATATTCCGCAGACGGCAACCCCGTGCAGGTGGTCGATCTTGCCTCTGGTGAGACAATCCCGCCGGAGGTCATCGCTGCGCTGACAAACGATGATGTGACGAAGTGGGCCTTCAACGCTCAGTTTGAGAGGATATGCCTTTCCCGCTGGCTCCGGGATCACGGCGGTTTTGATAACGCCTACTACAGCATCCCGGAAGACACCGTAGGTAATTACCTCGATCCGACCTCATGGAAATGCACCATGATCTGGTCCGCTTACATGGGCTTGCCGCTGTCGCTGGAAGGCGTCGGTGCTGTCCTGGGCCTCGGAAAGCAGAAGCTGACCGAAGGCAAAGAGCTCATCAAGTATTTCTGCCAGCCCTGTGCGCCGACAAAGAGCAATGGCGGTCGAACCCGCAACCTGCCGGAAAACGCTCCCGACAAGTGGGACGCCTTCAAACGGTACAACATCCGTGATGTCGAGGTCGAGATGTCCATTCAGGAAAAGCTCGCCAAGTTCCCTGTGCCGGAAACAGTCTGGGAGCAATACCACCTCGATCAGGAAATCAACGACAGAGGCGTCGCCCTTGATATGGAGCTGGTGCATCAAGCCATCGCTATGGACACCCGCTCCCGTGCGGATCTCACTGCTGCCATGAAGAAGCTGACCGCTTTGGACAATCCCAACTCCGTGCAGCAGATGAAACAGTGGCTTTCGGACAACGGTCTGGAGGTGGATTCTCTCGGCAAGAAGGAAGTCGCTGAAATGCTCAAGACCGCTCCGGCAGAGCTGCAGAAGGTTCTCCTTCTCCGGCAGCAGCTGGCCAAATCGTCTGTCAAAAAGTATCAGGCGATGGAAAAGGCAGTCTGCGCCGATGGTCGTGCTCGTGGAATGTTTCAGTTCTACGGTGCCAACAGGACCGGTCGTTGGGCTGGACGCATTATACAGATGCAGAACCTACCCCAGAACCATCTTCCGGATCTGGCAGAGGCTCGTGGGCTTGTCCGCTGCGGCGACTTTGAAGGCGTGGAACTTCTCTACGAAGATGTGCCGGATACGCTCTCCCAACTGATCCGCACCGCCTTTGTGCCGAAGCCGGGATACAAGTTCATCGTCTCCGACTTCTCGGCAATCGAGGCCAGAGTGCTGGCGTGGTTTGCCGGTGAAATCTGGCGTCAGGAGGTCTTTGAAAAAGGCGGCGACATCTACTGCGCTTCCGCATCGCAGATGTTCAAGGTCCCTGTTGAAAAGCACGGCGTGAACGGCCACCTGCGGCAAAAAGGCAAAATCGCTGAACTCGCCCTCGGCTATGGCGGCTCTGTCGGAGCTCTCAAAGCGATGGGAGCCTTGGAGATGGGCCTTTCGGAAGACGAGCTTCAGCCGCTGGTCACTGCTTGGCGCAACTCGAACCAAAACATTGTGAGGTTCTGGTGGGACATCGACCGGGCAGCTATGAATGCCGTGAAGTATCACATGGACGGCGAGGTCTGCGGAGTCAAGTTCTGCTACCAAAGCGGGATGCTCTTCATTACGCTCCTGTCCGGCAGACGCCTTTCCTATGTAAAGCCTAAGCTCGGTACAAATCAGTTCGGCAGCGAGTGTATCACCTACGAGGGTATCGGCGGCACAAAGAAATGGGAGCGGCTGGAGACCTACGGACCGAAGCTCGTGGAGAACATCGTCCAAGCCACCTCCCGTGACATTCTCTGCTACGCCATGCGGACCATGTCGCACTGCTTCATTACCATGCACATTCACGACGAGCTGGTCATCGAAGCCAGACCCGGCGTCGACCTGAAGGTTCTCTGTGAGCAGATGGGACGGACCCCGCCGTGGGCAAACGGGCTCAAGCTCCGTGCCGATGGCTACGAGACCATGTTTTATAAAAAAGACTGATTCTGATTCGTTCAAATACCACTAACCCCTCCAGTGGGTAGTGAGAACTTTAGATTGGAGGTGCCTATCATGGCCGAATACAAAAACGCAGAAGGTTATGCCGATCCCACAGCATTCGGAGCCTTCTGTGCCATTGAAAAAGAAGAAAAAGCTCTCCGGGCATTCAGGCCCATCGTGTATATCTGCAGTCCGTATGCCGGAGATGTCGAACGCAACACCGCTGCCGCCAGACACTACAGCCGTTTTGCGGTAGAGGCCGGATACATTCCCATCGCACCGCACCTGCTGTTTCCGCAGTTCCTTGACGACAACAAACCCAAGGAGCGTGAGCTGGGTCTGTTTTTCGGGAATGCCATCCTGAGTAAATGCGCCGAGATGTGGGTCTTCGGTGACCGAATTTCCGAGGGCATGGAGGCCGAGATCAAGAGAGCAACTTGGAAGGGACATCGAATCCGCTACTTCCGCGAGACCTGCGAGGAGGTTACAAGATGAAATTCACTTTATACCGCTCCAACTGTCTGGAGGTGCCTGAAAACTGTACCTACCCTCATAAGGTCGAGGTCACCGGGAAGGACAGCCTCATCGAAGCTGTAAAGCACGATTATGTTTGTGCCGAGTATCAGGGCAACTACCGCAGCAACGATAATTTCATCGGCTCCGACTGCTTGCCGGTCGATTGTGATAACGACCACAGCGACGATCCGGACGAATGGGTCTATCCCTCAGACGTTGCTACTGCTTTTCCCGGTGTTGCCTTTGCGGTTCATTACAGCCGCAATCACATGAAAGCCAAAGGTGGCAAGGCTGCAAGGCCGAAGTTCCACGTCTTCTTCGCCATTGACCGAGTTACCGAACCCGGCCAGTACAGCGAAATGAAAAAACTGGTCAACACCATCTTCCCGTACTTTGACACCAAGGCACTCGATGCTGCTCGGTTCTTCTTCGGGACAAAGGAGCCGGAGGTCGAGATCTTCGACGGCCCGATGACGCTTACTACCTTCCTTGCTGACGACGATTTTGACGCCAACATGGACTCCGGCAGCTATGGCGACATCGTCATTCCCGAAGGCAGCCGCAATGCCACCCTGTCCCATTATACCGGACGCATCCTGAAACGGTTCGGAAATACCGATGAGGCACATAAGCACTTTGCGGAAGTGGCCGCTTGCTGCCAGCCGCCTTTGGAGCAGTCGGAGCTCGACAGTATCTGGCGCAGCGCACAGCGGTTCTATGGGAAGGTCGCTGCACAGGAAGGATACATTCCTCCGGAGCAATACAATCAGGAGCTTCAGCTCAAGCCCTCCGACTATTCCGATGTCGGACAGGCCACGGTGTTGGCACGGGAATATGAAGGCAAACTCCGCTATTCACCCTCGACCGATTTTCTGGTCTACAACGGTCGGTTCTGGGAGGAATCCAAGCCCAAGGCTCAGGCCGTAGCGCAGGAGCTCACCACTCGCCAGCTTGAGGAGGCCGAAACCGAGATCAAGAAGGCAACCGACGAAATGATGAAAAACGGCGCATGGGAGCTGCTGGCATCGATGGGTTCAAAGAAAGCGGCTATGGCTTTCAGCTCAGAACAGGCTCGTTCCTTCCAAAAGTACGAGAACGCCACGACCTACCGCAACTATGCCATTAAGCGCAGAGACTCCAAATACATCACCGCTGCCTTAAAGGAAGCACACCCGATGGTTGAGATTGACCAGCGGCAGCTTGACGCAGACGAATTTCTGCTCAACACCCCGTCAGCAACTTACGATCTTCGTATTGGCCTTCCTTCCGCTCATGAGCACACTCCTGCGGATTTCATTACCAAGCAGACCACGGTTGACCCGTCCGATGATGGTATGGATATCTGGCAGGACGCTTTGGAGACCTTCTTCTGCGGTGACAACGAGCTCATCGACTATGTTCAGGAGATCGCTGGTCTTTCCGCTATCGGGAAGGTCTGTGTCGAGGGCTTGATCATTGCTTACGGTGAAGGCCGTAACGGAAAATCCACCTTCTGGAATACGCTCTCCCGTGTGCTGGGCACCTATAGCGGCAACATGTCCGCAGATACTCTGACCGTCGGATGCAAGCGGAATGTAAAGCCGGAGCTGGCTGAAGCCAAAGGCAAACGGATAATCATTGCCGCCGAGCTGGAGGAAGGCATGCGTCTGAACACATCCAACGTCAAACAGCTCTGTTCAACGGACGAGATCTATGCGGAGAAAAAATACAAGGACCCGTTCAGTTTTGTGCCGAGCCACACCCTTGTGCTTTACACGAACCATCTGCCGAAGGTCGGTGCGATTGATGCCGGAACGTGGCGTAGGCTGATTGTCATTCCCTTTAACGCCAAAATTGAAGGCTCCTCTGACATCAAGAACTATGCCGACTACCTTTTTAACAAAGCTGGCGGTGCAATCCTGAAATGGATCATGACCGGTGCCAAGCGTGTGATCGAAAAGGATTATCACATCGTAAAGCCAGCCGTGGTGGAAGCTACGATCCAGAAGTACAAGGACAATAACGACTGGCTCTCACAATTCCTTGATGAGTGCTGTGAGGTCGGATCAGGCCTGATCGCTAAATCCGGCGAGGTCTACAACGCATACCGCAGCTATTGCATGCAGGTGGGCGACTATATCCGCAGCACGACTGATTTCTACACTGCGCTGGAATGCGCCGGTTTTGAAAGGAAAAGAAACAAATCCGCACGGCTGATCTTAGGCCTGCAGCTCAAGTCGGACTTCCTTGATTGAACCAAAGGTGACGGTCTTTGACAGTCTTTACAGAAACTATTCTTAGAGCACAAAAAACAAGACCTAAGAAAAGTTACGGAAATACATGTCACAGGCCGTCACCACCCACTCTAATCCCTGATGGAGGAACATTATGCGAGAGAAAATCATAGAACAACACTTAGTCAAAGCCGTGAAAAATAGCGGCGGCATTGCACCGAAACTGGTGTGTCCCGGATTTGATGGGATGCCGGATCGACTGGTGCTGCTGCCCGGAGGCAAGATCGGATTCGTGGAGGTCAAGGCACCGGGCAAGGAACCGAGGCCTTTGCAGGTAGCCAGACACGGATTACTGCGGCGGCTGGGCTTCAAGGTATATGTCCTTGATGCCCCTGAGCAGATTGGAGGGATACTTGATGAAATACGAACCGCATGAGTACCAGAGGTATGCAATCAACTATATCGAGGACCATCCCTTCGCTGCCGTGCTGCTGGACATGGGCCTTGGCAAAACGAGCATCACACTGACCGCTGTTGCGGACCTGCTGTTCGACAGCTTCGAGGTTCACAAGGTGCTGGTCATTGCTCCACTTCGAGTAGCCCGTGATACTTGGAGCGCAGAGCTTCAAAAGTGGGACCAGCTTCACCATCTGACCTATTCGTTGGCGGTCGGAAGCGAGGCTGAGCGAAAAGCGGCCCTGACGAAGAAAGCCGATATCTACATCATCAACCGGGAGAACGTCCAATGGCTCATCGAGAAAAGCAAGCTCCCGTTTGATTACGACATGGTCGTGGTAGACGAGCTTTCTTCCTTCAAAAACCACCAGTCAAAACGCTTCAAGGCTCTGATGCAGGTACGGCCCAGAATCAAGCGTGTCGTTGGGCTCACCGGCACTCCAGCCAGCAACGGACTGATGGATCTGTGGGCAGAGTTCAAGGTCATAGACATGGGAAAACGCCTCGGTCGGTTTATCACCTATTATCGGCAGGAGTATTTCGTGCCGGACGCCATGAACGGCCAGATCGTTTACAGCTACCGTCCGAAACCCGGTGCCGAGCAAGCCATATACCGGAAAATCTCGGATATCACCATTTCGATGAAATCCACGGACCACCTGAAGATGCCGGAACTCATATCGAGCGAATACAAGGTCTATCTCAGCCCCGATGAGCAGGACGCATACGACGAGATGAAAAAACAGTTCATTCTGGACCTGCCCGATGGTGAAATATCCGCTGCCAATGCCGCAGCCCTCTCCGGCAAGCTCTCCCAGATGGCCAATGGTGCCATTTACGACGATGCCGGGAATACGGTCCCCATTCACGAGCAGAAGCTGGACGCTCTGGAGGACATTATCGAGTCTGCAAACGGCAAGCCCCTTCTGGTGGCCTATTGGTACCAGCATGATCTGGAGCGGATCATGAAACGGCTGCATGATCGCCATATTCCGTTTTCCAAGCTGGACAAAGCCGACAGTATCCGCAGATGGAACAACGGCGAAATCCCGGTAGCCCTGATCCACCCAGCTTCTGCCGGACACGGCCTCAATCTTCAGACCGGCGGCAACACCATCGTCTGGTTCGGCCTCACATGGTCCTTGGAGCTTTATTCCCAGACCATAGCAAGGCTCTGGCGGCAAGGTCAGACTGCCGAAACTGTGGTCGTTCAGCATATCGTGACGGACGGCACTATTGATGAGCAGATTCTCCGGGCACTTAAGGCCAAAGACAAAACGCAGTCGGCTCTGATCGCTGCGGTCAAGGCAAATCTGAAAATCTAACGACAAAAATCGACAATCTTCGCCAATCCGAGTGAACACAAATTCGGAGGTGCGACTTTGAACCCATATGAAGAACTGGCAAACGCCATCATTCTGCAAGCGGTCAAGGATTACCGACTGACCGACGACGAGCGGGAGCTTCAGGAAATCGAGCGCTTCTTCCGCTCCGGCTGGTTCGGTGTCCTGTCAAAAGTCGATCCGGAATTCCTCATTAAAGAGCTACGGAAGGAGAAGCAAAATGACCGCTAAAGAATATCTGACACAAGCTCGGACTCTGGATATGCGGATTAAATCCAAGCTCCAGCAGATCGAGTCTTTAAACGAACTGGCAACATCCTGTACCGCTGTTTATAGCGACATGCCCAGAAACCCGAATCGCGGCAGCTCCAAAGTTGAACGGGCTGTTTTGAAGATTATCGAGGTTGAGGAAAGTCTGAAACATGACGTTGAAGATCTGGTGGAACTGAAGAAAGAAATCATGGCCACGATACAGGCCGTTTCGGATGTCGAGCTGCAAACCCTGCTGGAGAAGCGATACCTGTGCTTCCTCTCGTGGGAGAAAATCGCGGTGGAGATGCATTACAGTATCCAGCACATTTATCGGATGCACGATACAGCCCTTTCCTGCGTTGCCACCATCATGAGAGTAAATGAGAGAGATTGAGAGTCGCCTCTTATGATAGTATTATGATGGACAAAGTAAAATCCACGAAGGCCTTGTGGGGGCGCCCTCTCCTGCAGGGCTTTTCTTATGCCCCAAGGAGGTGAGGCGATGCCAAGAAAACCAAAGCGGCCCTGTTCCTACCCCGGCTGTCCTAATCTCACTGACGGTCAGTACTGCAAGGAGCATGAAGCCATTGCCCGCAGGCAGTACAACAAATACGAACGCAGTGCGGACGTAAACAAGAAATACGGAAGAGCCTGGAAGAGAATCCGTGACCACTACGCTGCGGTGCATCCTCTCTGTGAGATGTGTCTTAAGGAAGGACGGCTGACGCCTGTGGAGGAGGTCCACCACATCGTTCCCATTTCTCAGGGTGGCACTCATGCCAGGGACAACCTGATGAGCCTTTGCCGCTCCTGCCATACCAAGATCCACCACGACCTTGGCGACCGGTAGGGCGGTCAAAATCTCTGCGGGTCCTGTATGCGGGCAGCGGCCCGGGGCTTCGTGCGCGAAAAAGGCGAAATCAAAAGGGTAATTGACGGCGGCCGATAGCGGTCGCTCTATTTTTGCGGAAAAGAGGTGAGAAAATGCCGACAAAATCCAATAACACAGGCGGGCGCGGCGGTGCGAGACCCGGTGCGGGAAGAAAAAAATCTGCCGTCAAGGAAAAAGCCGAGAACGGCAATCCGGGCGGACGCAGACTGGAAGTTCTGGACATTCCCGAAGTCGAGGGTGTCGATATGCCAAAGCCCCATGATTTCCTCTCTGCCGAGCAGCGTGACGGAAGTACGCTCCAGGCGGAGGAAATCTACAAAGAAACCTGGGAGTGGCTGAAGAAGATCGGCTGTGCCGCAAAGGTGTCCCCACAGCTTTTGGAGCGGTACGCCATGTGCAGCGCCCGCTGGATTCAGTGCGAGGAAATGACAAACCGAATGGGCTTCCTCTCCAAGCACCCCACTACCCAGAAGCCGATCCCATCGCCGTTTATCAACATCGGCATCAACTACATGAACCAGGCGGTGCGGCTATGGAACGAGATCTTTCAGATCGTCAAGGAAAACTGCAGCACCGATTACGGGGAGGTTTCTCCCCAGGATGATTTGATGGAGCGCTTACTGCGGGCGCGGAAAGGATAAAGCTATGTTTGAAAAAGTAAATCCGTGCCACCCGGACAAGGTGGCTGACCGCATCGCCGGTGCTCTGGTGGATGCGGCGTACAGAAAAGAAGAAAATCCAAGGATCGCCGTGGAGGTTCTCATCGGTCACGGCGTCTGCCATATCATTGCGGAAACATCGGTAAGTATTCCACAGGATGAAGTAAAATCAATTGTCCACCGCATCGCAGGAAATCTGCACACCGACTATGTGGAAGTTCCGCAGGACGGACACCTCGCCAATAACCAGGCGGACGGAATTCGCTGTGGCGACAACGGCATCTTCAAGGGAATGCCTGTGACCGAGGAGCAGAAAGCACTCTGCGAGATCGCCAAAAGTGTGTATCACACTTATCCACATGACGGGAAGTACATTCTGGACGGCGCAAGGCTCATCCTCTGCCAGAGCAACGCCAGGAGCCACCACCTCAAGGAAGTGTATCCTCACGCCGAGATCAATCCCCTCGGTGACTGGACAGGCGGCACGGACGTGGACACAGGTGCAACCAACCGCAAGCTGGGCAGCGATATGGCAGATTCCGTCACAGGCGGCGGTCTGCACGGGAAAGACCTCTCCAAGGCGGATGTGTCGGTCAACATTTACGCCTGGCTGAAGGCACAGGAAACGGGAAAGCCGGTGGAGCTTGCCTGCGCCATCGGGGACGATACCGTGGACAGCATTCCCTATGCGGAGATCGTGGAGATTGCTCGGAAATACATCCAGTCTCTTGGCGGCTTTGAGAAATTTGCGGAATGGGGGCTGGTGCGATGAAAACAACAACGGAAATGCAGCTGGTACCTATCGCCAAGTTGGTACCCTATGTGAACAACGCAAGGACACACAGCCCAGAGCAGATCACCAAGCTCCGCTCCTCCCTCCGGGAGTTCGGCTTTATCAACCCCGTCATCATTGACCGTGACTATGGCGTGATTGCCGGACACGGACGTATTCTTGCTGCCAAAGAAGAAGGCATCAAGGAAGTACCGTGCGTCTTTGCCGACCACCTCACCGAGGCGCAGAAGAAAGCATACATCATTGCCGACAACCGCATGGCGATGGACGCCGGATGGGATGAGGAGCTTCTGCGAGTAGAGATCGAGTCTTTGCAGGGCATGGACTTTGACCCTCTGCTCACCGGCTTTGATGAAAAGGAACTGGCGGCTCTGTTCGATGACGGCATGGAAGCCAAAGAGGATGACTTCGATGTGGATGCGGAGCTACAAAAGCCTACCTTCACCAAAAGCGGCGATGTATGGACGCTTGGCAGACACCGTCTGGTATGCGGGGACTCCACCAAACCGGAGGTCTATGAAATCCTCATGGACGGGACTAAGGCAAACCTGGTGATCACCGACCCACCGTACAACGTCAACTATGAAGGCTCGGCGGGAAAAATCAAGAACGACAATATGGCAGGCGAGAAATTCTATGAGTTTTTGCTTGCCGCATTCAAAAATATGGAGTCGGTCATGGCGGCGGACGCATCTATTTATGTGTTCCACGCCGACACCGAGGGCTTAAACTTCCGCAGGGCGTTTGCCGATGCGGGATTTTATTTATCCGGCTGCTGTATCTGGAAGAAGCAGTCCCTTGTCCTCGGCCGCTCTCCCTACCAGTGGCAACATGAGCCTGTGCTGTACGGCTGGAAGAAAAACGGCAGGCACCAGTGGTACACGGGCAGGAAGGAAACCACCATCTGGGAGTTCGACAAGCCCAAGAAGAACGGCGAGCATCCCACCATGAAGCCGATCCCACTGCTGGCTTATCCCATCGGCAACTCCAGTATGGCAAACTCGGTAGTACTGGACCCCTTCGGCGGCTCCGGTTCTACCCTCATTGCCTGTGAGCAGACCGACCGCATCTGCCGCACCATCGAACTGGATGAGAAGTTCTGTGATGTCATCGTAAACCGCTACATCGAGCAGGCCGGCTCTGCGGATAGCGTGAGCGTCCTCCGGGATGGCAGGACATACAGCTATGAGGAGGTCACGGATGGAACAGAATAAGCTGACGTTTTCCGGCATCGTGTACTATGCACAGTTATCCGGCGAATGATCCGGCAGCTATTCTACAGCAAAATGTGCGGAAATCGCTTGCTATTACAGGGGTTCAGAGCGAATATGTGACTACCAAAAACAAAGGAGGTTTTCGCACATGGAAATCAGATACAATGTGACAGGCGCAAAGCGCAAGGAACTGGTCAAGGTCATTTCGGATGCCACAGGTGCCAGGGCGGAATACAAATTCATGCCCACCTGCAATTATGAGATCGACTACTTCACGGTCACCAAGGACGGGACGCTCCTGTTTGACGACCGCGCCGACAGCGAGGAGATCGAGCAGGTACTTGAAGCCATCGCCGCCGCAGGCTTTGAATGCAAGGCGCAGGACGGCGAGGAACGGCTCTCCGAGGAATTATCCGAAGAAAGCGAAACCGAGCCACAGGAGGCAAACGTGGGGCTGACAGTGGAGATCCCGCTGGACAAGGTGGCGGTTGGCAACCTCACCAAGCTGCTGGATGCCAAGGGCAGCCTTATCAAAAAGGCGCTCGGTGTGGACGCTCTGCCAATCGAGATCCAGGAAGACCGGGTGGCATTCCCCTGGTTTAGAGAGATGCCTGACGCCGATGCGGTCAAAGCCTACACCCATTTCATTTCCGCGCTCTGCGAGATGAGCAAAAACGCCAAGCGCGTGACGGTCACGGAGAAAGCGGTGGATAATGAGAAGTACGCCTTCCGCTGCTTTCTCCTGCGCTTGGGCTTCATCGGCAGCGAATACATAGTCGAACGCAAGATCCTGCTGAAGAACCTCTCCGGTTCCTCAGCATTCAAGAATGGAGGTGCTGACCATGCGGTTTCCGAGTAAGGAAATTGTAGAGCGCATCCGCAGAGAGTATCCTGCAGGCACCCGTGTAGAACTGGTGCGGATGGACGATCCCCAGGCACCGCCAATCGGCACGCATGGCACTGTGATGGGCGTGGATGATATCGGCTCCATCATGGTCGCCTGGGACAACGGCAGCGGCCTTTCCGTGGCGTTCGGAGAAGACCTGTGCCGAAAGGTCAAGAACACATCTGATGGTGGTGAGCGGGTGTAAATTACACAATATCTTGCGGTCATCTTTGTGTAGTATATTATCGAAAATGGCCTTGCTATTATCCTCTTTTAGAGCGAATATGTGTACACCGAAAGGGAAAACACACCAAACGAAAACGGAGGATTCACCATGAACGAGAAAACAGCAAGGCAGATCGCAGAGATGAAAAACCAGACCATCGGGGTCGAGGTCGAGATGAACAGCATCACCCGCCAGAAGGCAGCTAAGGTTGCCGCCGACTTCTTCGGAACAGGCAGATTTGAGAATACAGCAGGCCGAAACGGCTACAGCACCTGGTCGGCTTGGGACGCACAGGGGCGCGAGTGGAAATTCCAGAAGGACGTTTCCATCGCAGGAGCGGACGAGCAGAAATGCGAACTGGTCACCCCGATTCTGACTTACCAGGACATCGAAACCCTGCAGGAGCTTTGCAGACAGCTCAGACACGCGGGAGCGAAAAGCGACGCCTCCAGAGGATGCGGAGTCCACATCCACATCGGGGCGCAGGGGCACACGCCGCAGAGCCTTCGGAACCTCGCCAACATCATGGCAAGCCACGAGAGCCTGATCGCAGAAGCCTTAAAGCTGGACCGCAGCCGCATGGCCTGCTACTGCCGCACGGTAGACCCCAACTTCCTCGTCAAGGTCAACAGCAGAAAGCCCAAGACGATGGCGCAGCTTGCGGACATCTGGTACACCAGCCACGGCGCAAGCTACGGCAGGAACCAGCACTACAACGACAGCCGCTACCATATGCTCAACCTCCACGCCACCTTCACCAAAGGGACAGTCGAGTTCAGGCTCTTCCAGTTTGACGAGCCGACCGCAAAGCGCCGGGGCGGCATCCACGCAGGGCAGCTCAAAAGCTACATTCAGCTTTGCCTGGCGCTGAGCCAGATGGCAAAGGATGTGCGGACGGCAAGCCCCAAGCCCCAGCAGAGCAAAAACCCCAAGTACGCCATGAGAACCTGGCTCCTCCGCCTGGGCTTCATCGGCGAGGAGTTCGCAACGGCCAGAGATTTCCTGACCCGCAATCTTTCTGGGGACACAGCCTTCCGGCACGGTAGAGCAGCCGCTTGAAGGACACGCAGGAGTTAGCCTCCTGCCACCTTACCTCCGACCGCTTCGGCGGTCTTAAGGTGGTAGAAGGGTAACCCCTTCGGAAAGGATGGATACCATGAAAGAGAAAAGATACTACATCGCCTACGGCAGCAACCTCAATGTCCCGCAGATGCGGATGCGCTGCCCTCACGCTACGATCCTCGGCACGGCAAATCTCAAAGGTTGGGAACTGCTGTTCAAAGGAAGCAAGACCGGCTCTTACCTCACGATTGAGGAATGTACTGGCGGCACGGTCCCCGTGGTGATCTGGGAGGTGACGGCTGCGGATGAAGCCGCCCTCGACCGCTATGAGGGATTTCCCAATTTCTACTACAAGAAAGACATCAAACTCCAATACAAGGGCATCCGTACAGGTAAGCGCAGAACGGTGACGGCCTTTGCCTACATCATGCACGAGAACAGGCCCATTGGAATCCCCTCCAACTTTTACATGAGGACCTGCCTGGAGGGGTACGATACCTTTTACTTCGACAAGAACATTCTAATCGACGCCTACGATAAATGCAGGGAGGTATGCGGCTATGAAGGATAACATCATAAGGACGGCGGTCTGCCCGCTTTGCGGCAGGACTTATCACGGCGCTCCGGCACTTTCCAGGGAGGACAACAAGACCCTCATCTGCCCGGACTGCGGCACCAGGCAGGCGCTCCAGTCCATCGGCGTGGAGCCGTCCGAGCAGGAGCAGATCATTGAGACGATCCACCGGCATATGCAGGAGTAATGTACACAGTTTCCTCCACTGATCTTTGTGCAGATTATGCTCGGAATTCACTTGCTATTCTGTGCTTTTAGAGCGAATATGTACACACCGAAAGGGAAAACAAAGCAAAACGGAGGAAACCACCATGACACGATTTGAGAAGGATTTGAAGGACGCCCTTGCAGGCAACGAGATCGAGATTCTGACCCGGCGCAAGGCTGAGATCGATAAGCTGAAGGCCGAGGGAAAGGCTTGCAAGAACGCATTCCGCCGCACCTGCATCGCGCAGGAGGTCGCGCGGCTGACCCGCGAATATAACGCAATCAGCGAGAATTTTTAACAACGCCAAGTAGATAACAACCCTGAGAACGAGCCGCACGGCTCTTTCTCTCGTACAGAACCATTTTGGAAGTCGCAGTGATGCGGCTCTTTTTTATGCCATTTTGGAGGTGAGACCTTGCGAAAACTGAAGAAATACACGCCTACCAGATTCATGGCGAAGACCTCGCACTACGATAAGGACTCCGCCGACTATGCGGTGATGTTCATCGAGTCCCTTTGCCATACCAAGGGCACCTGGGCCGGTAAGCCCTTTGAACTGATCGACTGGCAGGAGCAGATCATCCGTGACCTGTTCGGCGTCCTGAAGCCCAACGGCTATCGGCAGTTCAATACGGCATACATCGAGATACCGAAGAAACAGGGCAAATCCGAGCTTGCCGCCGCTGTGGCGCTCCTGCTCCTGTGCGGGGATGGCGAGGAACGTGCCGAGGTGTATGGCTGCGCCGCAGACCGTAATCAGGCAAAGATCGTGTTTGATGTGGCGGTGGATATGGTGCGGTTTTGCCCGGCACTTTCCAAGCGGGTAAAGATCCTGGAATCCCAGAAGAAGATCACCTATCTGCCTACCAACTCCTCCTACCAGGTGCTGTCGGCAGACGTGGCGAACAAGCACGGCTTCAACACCCACGGCGTCATTTTCGATGAGCTGCATACCCAGCCCAACCGAAAGCTCTTTGACGTCATGCTCCAAGGCTCCGGGGATGCCAGGATGCAGCCGCTGTATTTCCTGATCACTACTGCCGGGAACGACACCAACTCCATCTGCTATGAGGTGCATCAGAAGGCCATCGACATTGCGGAAGGCAGGAAAGTCGATCCCACCTTCTACTCCGTCATTTACGGCGCTGCCGAGGATGAGGACTGGACAGACCCGGAGGTCTGGAAGAAAGCCAATCCATCTCTTGGCATCACCGTGGGCATCGACAAGGTGCAGGCAGCCTGCGAATCCGCCCAGCAGAATCCCGGCGAGGAGAACGCTTTCCGGCAGCTAAGGCTGAACCAGTGGGTCAAGCAGTCGGTGCGTTGGATGCCGATGGAGAAATGGGACGCCTGTGCATTCCCTGTCTCCGAGGACGATCTGGAGGGGCGCATCTGCTACGGTGGGCTGGACTTATCCTCCACTACGGACATCACGGCCTTTGTGCTGGTGTTCCCGCCATTGGACGAGGATGACAAATACTATGTCCTGCCTTACTTCTGGATACCGGAGGAAACACTCGACCTGCGTGTACGCAGAGATCATGTCCCCTATGACCTGTGGGAGCGCCAGGGTGTGCTGATGACCACCGAGGGAAATGTTGTGCATTACGGCTTTATTGAGAAATTCATCGAACGGCTCGGTGAACGATTCAATATCCGAGAAATCGCCTTCGACCGCTGGGGCGCAGTGCAGATGGTGCAGAACCTTGAGGGCATGGGCTTCACGGTAGTTCCCTTCGGACAGGGCTTTAAGGATATGAGTCCTCCCACCAAGGAACTGATGAAGCTGGTGCTGGAGGAGAGAATCGCCCACGGCGGCCACCCGGTGCTGCGTTGGATGATGGATAACATCTACATCCGCACCGACCCGGCAGGCAACATCAAGGCGGACAAGGAAAAATCCACAGAGAAAATCGACGGGGCAATCGCCACCATCATGGGGCTTGACCGGGCGATCCGCTGTGGCAACGATACGGGAGCTTCGGTTTATGACAGCCGGGGCCTTTTGTTTATTTGAGGAAGGACGGTGATCACATATGGGTATTTTTTCAGGGCTTTTCCGTTCCAGGGATAAGCCCCAGAACCGCACTACGGGCAGCGCCTACAGCTTTTTCTTTGGCAGCAGCTCGGCGGGCAAGCGTGTCAATGAACGCTCCGCCATGCAGATGACGGCGGTGTATTCCTGCGTCCGTATCCTGGCGGAGGCTGTGGCGGGACTGCCGCTCCACCTCTACCGCTATAAGGAGGATGGCGGCAAGGAAAAGGCCATCTACCATCCGCTGTATCTGCTTTTGCACGATGAGCCGAACCCGGAGATGAGTTCCTTCGTGTTTAGGGAAACGCTCATGACCCACCTTCTCCTGTGGGGAAACGCCTACGCCCAGATCATCCGCAACGGCAAGGGCGAGGTCATTGCCCTCTACCCACTGATGCCGGACAGAATGACGGTGGACCGTGACAGGGACGGCAAGCTCTACTACGAATACACGGTCAGCACCGACGATGCGCCAACGGTCAAAGGCACTGCCGTGCGGCTGAAACCCTCGGATGTGCTGCATATTCCGGGGCTTGGCTTTGACGGGCTGGTGGGCTATTCGCCTATCGCTATGGCGAAGAACGCCATCGGCATGGCAATCGCCTGTGAGGAGTACGGGGCGAAGTTCTTCGCCAATGGCGCGGCTCCCGGCGGCGTGCTGGAGCATCCGGGAACTATTAAAGACCCAGGCCGTGTCCGTGAAAGCTGGCAGTCCACCTTCGGCGGCAGCGGCAATGCCAATAAGATCGCCGTTTTGGAGGAGGGCATGAAATACACGCCTATCGGCATCTCCCCGGAACAGGCGCAGTTTTTGGAAACGAGGAAGTTCCAGATCAATGAGATCGCCCGTATTTTCCGAGTACCGCCCCATATGGTGGGTGACCTGGAAAAGTCCAGTTTCTCCAACATTGAGCAGCAGTCGCTTGAGTTTGTGAAATACACGCTGGAGCCCTGGCTTGTGCGCTGGGAGCAGTCCATCCAGCGGACGCTCTTTTCCGCAGAGGAAAAGAAACAGTATTTTACCAAGTTCAATGTGGAGGGTCTGCTTCGCGGCGACTACGCAAGCCGCATGAGCGGCTATGCTACGGCAAGGCAGAACGGCTGGATGAGCGCCAACGACATCCGGGAACTGGAGAATATGGACCGCATCCCAACCGAGGATGGCGGCGATCTCTACCTTATCAACGGCAATATGCTCCCGCTTGGAAACGCGGGGGCTTTTGCAAATACACAACCGAACGATGACGGAAAGGAGGAAAACCCCGATGAAGAAGTTCTGGAAGTGGAAGAACAGGACGGTGACGAATCAGGAGAATCAGACGGAAACATTGGAGAGAACGCTGTTCCTGAACGGCACCATCGCCGAGGAAAGCTGGTTTGACGACGACATCACGCCGCAGCTTTTCAAGGAGGAACTGATGGCAGGCTCCGGCGATATCACCGTCTGGATCAACAGCCCCGGCGGCGACTGCGTGGCGGCGGCACAAATCTACAACATGCTGATGGACTACAAGGGCAACGTCACGGTCAAGATTGATGGCATTGCGGCATCTGCGGCAAGCGTGATTGCTATGGCTGGTACCCGCGTACTGGTATCTCCGGTATCCATGATGATGATCCACAACCCTATGACCGTGGCGATGGGTGATACCGCAGAAATGCAGAAGGCCATCGAGATGCTTGGGAGCGTGAAGGATTCCATCATCAACGCCTATGAGATCAAGACCGGTCTCTCCCGCACAAGGCTCTCCCACCTTATGGACGCAGAGACCTGGATGGACGCAAACAAGGCGGTGGAGCTTGGCTTTGCTGATGAAGTCCTGAAACGCTCCGAAGTGCCGGAGGATATGGAGCCGCCTGCGGTGTCCATGCTGTATTCCAAGGCTGCTGTGGTTAATTCCCTTATGGATAAGATCGCAGCGAAATGTAAGACCAACCCTAAGAAAACCGAAGACCCCAAACCCCAGGGCCGCTCCGTAGACAGTCTCTATGAGCGGCTTAATTTGATGATATTTTAAGGAGGATAACGACTATGACTATTCTTGAACTGCGCGAAAAGCGCGCCAAGGCCTGGGAGGCCACCAAGGCATTCCTGGATTCCCACAGAAACGACAAAGGTATGCTGTCCGCTGAGGACGATGCCACCTACTCCCGCATGGAGCAGGAGATCACCGATCTTGGCAAGGAGATCGCCCGTCTGGAGCGCCAGGAGGCGCTGGAGGCGGAACTGAACCGCCCGGTAAACAAGCCCCTCACCGGCAAGCCCATGAACGGCAAGGAAACTGCCAAGACCGGCCGCGCCACCGATGAGTACCGCCAGAACTTCTGGAACATGATGCGCTCCAAGACCCCGATGCCCACTGTGATGAACGCTTTGCAGATCGGCACCGATTCCGAGGGCGGGTATCTGGTTCCCGATGAGTATGAGCGCACTCTGGTAGAAGCTCTGGAGGAGGAGAATATCTTCCGTCAGCTGGCGAAGATCATCCAGACCTCCAGCGGCGACCGCAAGATCCCCGTGGTGGCTACCAAGGGTACTGCATCCTGGATCGATGAGGAAGGCGCATATCTGGAGAGCGACGACTCCTTCGGTCAGGTGTCTATCGGCGCTTACAAGCTGGGTACCATGATCAAGGTATCCGAGGAGCTTTTGAACGACAGCGTCTTTGATCTGGAGAGCTACATCTCCCGTGAGTTTGCCCGCCGCATCGGCGCTAAGGAGGAGGAAGCGTTCTTTACCGGGGACGGCTCCGGCAAGCCGCTGGGTATCCTTGCCGCCACGGGCGGAGCGGAAACCGGGGTGACTGCGGCATCTGCCACAGCTATCACTGCCGATGAGCTGATTGATCTGTTCTACTCCCTGAAAGCCCCTTACCGCAGAAACGCTGTGTGGGTGCTGAACGATTCCACCATCAAGGCGATTCGCAAGCTGAAGGACAACCAGGGCCAGTACCTGTGGCAGCCTTCCCTGACCGCAGGCGCTCCTGACCTGCTGCTTGGAAAGCCGGTACGCACCTCTGCGTATATGCCTGCCATTGCGGCAGACGCAAAGACCGTGGCTTTCGGTGATTTTAGCTATTACTGGATCGCAGACAGACATGGACGTTCCTTCAAGCGTCTGAACGAGCTGTATGCCGCTACCGGCCAGGTAGGTTTCCTTGCTTCCCAGCGCGTGGACGGCAAGCTGATCCTGCCGGAGGCCATCAAGGTGCTGGCGCAGAAGTCTGCGGGCTAATAAAAGGAGGCGACGGTGATGGAAGAACTGCTTTCAAAAGTAAAAGCCAATCTCATTCTGGAGCATTCGGCGGATGATGAACTTCTGAAGGGCTACATCACCGCCGCTGTTTCCTATGCGGAAAGCTACCAGCATATCCCGGAGGGCCACTATACAGACAATGCGATGCCGGCCACTACCGAACAGGCGGTGATCATGCTGGCATCGCATTTCTATGAGTCCAGGGACGGCTCCACAGGCGGCTTCTTCGCAGACAACACCAATGCGGCGCAGCAGGTGTGGAACACGGTCAACCTTCTCTTACGGCTTGACCGGGATTGGAAGGTGTGAGTATGAGCTTTGGCAAGATGAACACCTTTATTTTAATCACAGAGAAACGGTTTACACAGGATGAGGACGGCTTTAAGACGGAAACGGATGTGACCGTGGCTGGGGTGCGGGCATACCGGGAAGGTCGGCATGGCAGTGAGAAATGGGCGAACATGGCGTCCTTCTCCACCGCCACCGACCTTTTTCGGTTCCGAGTGATTCCTGACCTTACCGTGACTACAGATATGCGGATTCTCTGTGAAGGACATACCTTCGAGATCACTTCTGTGGAGGATGTCAAAGGCAGAGGGATGTATCTGGAGGTACTGGGGACGGAGGTGAAAGCGGGTGGCTAAAGTGGATATCAAAATGCCGGACGCCTTTCTGGAAAAAATGTCACGGCTGGGCGCGGAGTTCGATTCTGTTGCCGAGAGCGTACTGGAAGCTGGCGGAGAGATCGTTCTGGCAAAGGTACAGAGCAACCTTTCTTCTGTAATCGGTTCAGGTACCAAGTATGACTCTCGCTCCACAGGTGAGCTGGCTCGTTCTCTGGGTCTTTCTCCGGCAAAGGTCAACCGTGACGGTAACCACGATATCAAGATCGGTTTTGCGGAGCCCAGGTCGGACGGCGACAGCAATGCCAAGATCGCCAATATTCTGGAATACGGCAAAAGCGGTCAGCCTGCAAAACCGTTTCTGAAACCAGCGAAAACGGCTTCACGCTCTGCCGCCATAAATGCGATGCAGGAGAAATTGGAAGAGGAGGTCAAGCGGCGATGAGCATACTTGCAGACATTCAGTCGGCGCTGTCCGATTTAGATATCCCCATTGAAACTGGCGTGTTCTCCGATGAGCCGCCGGAGGAATATGTGGTGGTCACGCCGCTTGCGGATACCTACGAGCTTCATGCGGATAACCTGCCGGAATATGAAACCCAGGAGGCACGGCTCTCCCTGTTTTCCAGGGGCAATTATCTGAAGCGGAAAAGGCAGCTTTCCAAAGCCCTGCTTGCCGCTGATTTTACCATTACGGACAGACGGTATATCGGGCATGAGGACGATACCGGCTATCACCACTACGCCATTGACGTGGCAAAAACCTATGAAACGGAGGAATGAGATATGGCTACCATTGGCCTTGATAAACTTTTCTATTCAAAAATCACGGAGGATGAGGACGGCAACGAGACCTACGCCACTCCGGCATCCCTTGCGAAAGCCATGACCGCAGAGCTTTCCGTGGAGCTTGCGGAGGCGACGCTGTATGCGGACGATGGCGCTGCGGAGGTGGTGAAGGAGTTCCAGAGCGGCACCCTCACCCTTGGCGTGGACGATATCGGCGCAGCCGCTGCGTCTGACCTGACAGGAGCGGTGATCGACCAGAACGGCGTTATCATCTCCGCCAGTGAAGACGGCGGCGCACCTGTCGCCATTGGCTTTCGTGCAAAGAAAGCAAACGGCAAGTACCGATACTTCTGGCTGTACAAGGTGAAGTTCGGCATCCCTGCCACCAACCTGACCACCAAGGGCGAGAGCATTGAGTTCTCCACGCCTACTATCGAGGGGACAGTCATGCGCCGCAATAAGGTGGACGGGCAGGGAAAGCACCCCTGGAAAGCCGAGGTCACCGAGGGGGATGCCGGCGTGTCCGCATCCACTATCACCAACTGGTACCAGGAAGTCTACGAGCCGTCCTATGCGGCCGCTGCTGCGGCATCGCTGGACGGCGAAGGTTAAGGAGGGTCTGAGTCATGGATGAAAGAACAGCGATGGTCACCATCGGCGGCGTGGAATATGAGATGCTTCTGACTACACGCGCCACCAAGCAGATCGCAGGACGCTACGGGGGCTTAGAGAACCTGGGTGAGAAGCTGATGAAAGCGGAGAATTTTGAAATGGCGCTGGACGAGATCGTCTGGCTCATTACGCTCCTTTGCAATCAGCCCATCCTCGTCCATAACCTGAAACACCCGGAGGACAACAAGCCGGAACTGACCGCCGATGAGGTGGAGCTTCTCACCTCTCCGATGGAGTTGACGGATTACAAGGACGCCATCATGGAGGCAATGTACCGGGGTACCAAGCGGAACGTGGAAAGTGAGCCGGAGGAAAAAAACACGGCGGCCGGGTAAGCGATGAAGAATTGTTTACCCGGCTTTTGTATTACGGCATGGCCCATCTGAGTCTCTCGCAGGATGAGGTTTGGCTCATGCCGTTTGGCTTGCTTATGGATCTCTGGGAATGCCATAAGCAGTTTATGGGGATCGCAAGGCCGAAGCAGGTGCTGACCATTGACGATGTGATTCCCTATGGAATCTAACGGGGTCCCCGGAAAGCCGCATGGCTTTTTGGGGAGAGGACGAATGACGGAATGAGCGAGTTTTCGTGTTTACACGGAAACAAGGGATATGAAGTCCATGAGGACGAAGGAAGGAGGTGCAGCCCGTGGCGGATAATTTCGGTCTGAAGATCGGCATTGAGGGCGAGAAGGAATTTAAAAAGGCCTTGTCTGAGATCAATCAGTCCTTCAAGGTGCTTGGCTCCGAGATGAAGCTGGTGTCCTCGCAGTTTGACAAAAACGATAAGTCCGTGCAGGCGCTTTCCGCAAGGAACACTGTGCTGAATAAGGAGATCGAAGCACAGAAAAACAAGGTGGAAACCCTGCGGGCTGCCCTCCAGAATGCCGCCGACTCCTTTGGTGAGAACGACCGCCGCACCCAGAACTGGCAGATCCAGCTGAATAATGCGGAAGCTGCCTTAAACGGCATGGAGCGGGAGCTTTCCGATAATGAGCGCGCCATTGAAGCCCTCTCCCAGGAGGAAACGGACGCGGCGGACGCTACGGAACGGCTCTCCCGTGAGATTGCCCAGCAGGAGGATGCGCTTGCAGGGATGAAGCGCGCTTATTCCAACGCTGTGCTGCAGTACGGCAAGGGCTCCGGCGAGGCAAAGGAACTGGAAGGACGCATCTCCCGGCTTTCCGGGGAACTTCGGGAAAACCGGGAGCGGATGAAGGACGCCGGGGATGTGGCGGAGGATCTTGGCGATTCGCTGGTGGATGCCTCCGAAGGGGCTGACAAATTAGGCTCTGGCCTTTCGGTGGCTACGGTGGCGATGGGCAACCTCATCGCCTCCGGCATCCAGGCGGCGCTAAACGGCATCAAGGAGCTTGGCAGCGCAATCTGGAACCTGGACGAAGCCACGGAGGAATACCGGGTAGCCCAGGGCAAGCTGACCACCGCCTTTGAGGCGGCCGGCTACAGCGGCGAGGCGGCGCAGAAATCTTACAACGAGTTTTACAAGATCCTGGGCGATACGGACACGGCAACGGAAGCGTCACAGCTGTTGGCACAGCTTGTGGAAAATGAGCAGGACATCACCAAGTGGACGAACATTGCCGCAGGCGTTTACGGCACTTTCGGCGATGCCCTCCCCATCGAGGGCATGATCGAGTCGGCAAACGAGACCGCCAAGGTGGGACAGGTCACGGGCTCCCTGGCGGACGCCTTAAACTGGGTAGGCATCAGCGAGGACGAATTCAACGAGAAGCTGGCGGCCTGCTCGGATGAGAGCGAACGGAACCGTCTCATCATGGAGACCCTCTCCGGGGCGTATGACGAGGCAAGCAGCTCATTTTACCGCAACAATGAGGCGCTGGTGGCTTCCAGGGAGGGACAGGCGCAGCTGGATGAGACCCTTGCGGGGCTTGGGGAGACCATCTCCAATGTGAAGAACAGCCTGCGGGCGGAGTTCCTTCCTGCCATTTCCGAGGTCATCTCTGCCTTTACCGATATGATAAACGGTGTGGACGGTGCGGATGAAGCCTTTGCAGGGGCCATCACGGGGCTTGTGAATACGGCGGTTTCCATGCTGCCGCAGTTTGTGGACACCGGGATGCAGATTCTGACCTCGCTTCTTTCCGGTATCATCCAGAGCCTTCCTGCCGTGGTAGAGGGCGCGGCGCAGATCATTGTTACCCTTGCACAGGGGATTGCGGAAGCTGTCCCTACCCTGATACCGCAGATTGTCCTTGTGGTGACGCAGATCGTGCAGACGCTGATTGAAAATTTACCCATGATCCTGGACGCTGCCCTGCAGCTGATTCTGGGACTGGCACAGGGGCTTTTAGACGCTATCCCCGTGTTGGTCGCAGCTCTGCCCGCCATCATCACGGCACTTGTGGAGTTTATCGTTGGGGCGATCCCCCAGATCATTGACGCCGGGATACAGCTTTTGACCTCCCTGGTTTCCGCACTGCCGGAGATCATCACGGCCATTGTGGCGGCAATCCCGCAGATCATAGACGGGCTGGTGACGGCGATCCTTGGCAGTATCCCGCAGATCATAGATGCCGGGGTAAACCTGCTGATCTCCCTGATCCAGAACCTGCCCACCATCATTACCACCATTGTGGGAGCGATCCCACAGATCATTACAAGCATCATAAACGCCCTTGTCGGGAACATCGATAAGATCATCCTGGCCGGCGTACAGCTTTTTGTGGCCCTGATCACCAACCTTCCGAAAATCATTGTGGAGATCGTAAAGGCGGTGCCGCAGATCATCTCCGCCATCGTGAAGGGCTTTGCAAGCGGTGTGTCCCAGATGGCAAATATCGGCCTGAACCTCATCAAGGGCATCTGGAACGGCATCGGGAATGCGGCAAGCTGGCTGTGGAACAAGGTCAGTGGCTTCTGCTCGAACCTGCTTAGTAAAATCAAGGGCTTCTTCGGCATTTCCTCCCCGTCCAGAGAGATGGCGTGGGTGGGCGATATGCTGACCCAGGGACTTGCCGGCGGCATCGAGGACGGCGCAGGCGCGGCTATCAGCGCCGCAGAGGACTTAAACAACGGCATCCTTGGCGTGATGGACGGGCTGGCAGCGGATATGCAGAATGCAGTTCCTTCAAACTTTGCCTTTGACGCAAGCGGAACGGTCGGCTCTGTTTCCGGCAGCATGGGAGGCGTGGGTAGTTCCTCCTTCGGAACGCTCATCACCATCCAGCAGATGATTGTCCGCAGCGAGGACGATATCCGTAGGATCTCCCAGGAGCTTTACAACCTGATCCAGACCGGTTCCCGCGCCCAGGGAAGATTTAGTACAGCTTAAGGGAGGGATATGCTTTGGGCTTTTCATACAACGACATTACTTCAAAAAGCATGGGGCTGAAAGCAAGGCTGACCTCCTGGCAGGTCAGCGGGCGGCTCCGCAACTTTACCACGACCGTTCCCGGAAAGTATGGCGTTACCGACTTCGGAGCGGACTTTGACTACCGGGAAATCGTGGTATCCTGCAGCATCTTCCCAAGGCACAGCTTTCCCGCCCTGGTTTCCACGCTGGATGATATTGCGGCGTGGCTTGACCCGGTGGGCGGTTTAAAGCAGCTGATTCTGGATGATGTGCCGGACCGGTATTTTATGGCGAGGCTGAATGCTGCGGTGGAGTGCGAACGGCTCCTGCGCTCCTCCGGCAGCTTTGAGCTGACCTTTTTCTGCCCTGACCCCTTCGGCTACGCCATTGAGGATGAAACCTTCTCTATCACGGCGGAAGGTAGCCACACCATAACCCGGCATACCGGGAACATGGAGTCGAATCCCATCTACCGCATTGAGGGAGAAATTACCTCCGGTGTTGGAAACTATATCAGCATTACGACCAACGGGCAGGAATTAAAGATCGTTAATGCCACCCTTGGGGCGGGCGAAACGCTGGTGGTGGATACCGACCGCATGACTGCCTATGTAGAGGATGAAAACGGCGTCACGGTGCGAAACGGGCTGCCGTATCTGGAGGAGCTGAATTTCCCCACGCTTTCTGTGGGCGACAATACTGTCTCCGTGGCAGTGTCGAACGCTGTGTTTACGGGGCTTGAAATTCAGGCAAGGAGCAGATGGAGGTGAGCGGCGATGGCGCTAAAGACAATACTCAATCAACAGACAGACTTCACCGGGGAGTTCCCGGTCGAGTGGGCAAAGGGCGGATTGTGGCGGATGAACGAATCTGCTCCCGATGAAAACAACAATCTTCTGGATTCCTCCGGTGCGGAAAGGCCTGCCTTCATTAACAACTGGAGCGGCACCACCGCATCTATGCGGAGTGGGCAGAAAGGCAATTACTTTCGTTTTAACATCAACAGCCCTGCCACAGAGCAGACCTATCTGAAGGTCGCCAATGACGGCAGCATTTTCGCAGAGCTTGGAGGGCGTATCCTCTGCGGCGGCTGGATGAACCCCACCACCTATTCTGTGGGAAACACCTACTGCCCGATCTTCAACACAAGATACGGCCCCGGTCAGCCGATCTTCTACCTCTCCCTTTTCCGAGGCAGACCGAGGGTCATGCTCTATGACGATACCGGCTCCCTGATTCTGGATGAGACGGTCACGCCGCCCTTCTCCCTGGTAAACGGCGGCTGGTACTTTATCGCCTGCCTGATCGAGCCGGATAACAAGACGGCACAGTATGTGGTGGGCGACCGTGAAAGCGGGACTGTGTGGGCATCGGAGATTTTCACCTTTACCGGGGAACTGAACCGCTCCTGCACAGCGGATCTGGTCCTTGGAATGCACGCCGATTCCTACTGGTATGCCGGAGGGCTGGACGACTGGTTTTTAGACTGCGATACCTCGCTTACTGCTGAGGACTTGATGGACTATTTCCGCTCCTCCCTGATGGCGAACGCCGGGGATACCTCCGGGAGCGTGGACGGCATTACCGAGCCGGGAGCAGTCACGCTCCGGGCATCCGGTGGTGTGTACCCGTCCGAGGGTGTGCTGACTACAGCGGCGGCGGACTGCAATCTCTCCGGCACGGGACGTGTATCCGTGACCAGCGAGTATATTTCCGGCACCACTGCAATCAGTCTGATTGAAACGTCAACCAGTGATGATCTGACCGATTGGAGCGATTGGGCGGCAGTCCCCGCAGACGGGCGGCTGACCTCTCCCAACCGGGCATATATCCGTTTCCGGGTAACGCTCACGACTTCCGACACTGCACGGACGCCAAAGCTCATCGATATCCGGCTCTACGACATCCCAAAAGCGCCCTATGAGAAAATCGGCTACGCAAGGCCGGTGGTGCTGGACGGGAACGGCGCATGGGAGGCGGTGCTGGAGAATGCCTACGACATCATTGTCACGGGCGAGATCAACGGCGAGGACACCCTCTCCTTTAAGATCCCTTACCGGGATGGCAAGCGCGGATATATCGACAGCGAGAAGAAGATCCAGATCGTGGACGATGTGTACAAGGTCAGGACGGTCACCGATACCAGGGATACGGACGGCAGCGCCGTGACCGAGGTGTATGCGGAGGCGGAGTTCTATGACCTGACATTCTCTGTCCGCAAGGAAGAGCGCACTTTTGAAGCGGAATACCCGGAGACCGCAATGGCCTACGCCTTAGAGGGAACCGAGTGGAGCGTTGGGACGGTGACGGTTCGGACAAAGCGCACCTGGACCAGTACGGAAAAGAATGCCCTGTCCATCCTCAGAAATACAGCAGACCTTCACGGCGGCGACCTGGTCTTTGACTGCCCCAACCGTCTGGTGCATCTGCTGACGGTAAACGGCAGGGACAGCGGCGCGCTGTTTGCCTACAGGAAAAATATGAAATCCATCCAGCGTGTGGTAGATACCAGGGAGCTTGTGACAAGGCTCTACGCCTTGGGTGCGGAAGGGATGACCTTTGCCGACATCAACGGCGGAAAAGCCTATGTGGAGGACTTCACCTACACAAAAGAGGTGCGCATCTCCACCCTGGACTGCTCCTCCTTCACGAACCCCTACCAGATGAAGGAATACGCTGAGATGCGGCTGGCGGATTACGCAAAGCCCACCATCTCCTATGTGCTGAATGCGATGGATTTATCCGTACTGACAGGCTACGAGCATGAAGCCTGGGAGCTTGGGGATTACGTCCGTGTGGAGGATAAGGAACTGGGGCTTTCGGTCACTACCCGCATCGTCCGCAGGGAATACAACCTGCAGGAACCGTGGAACACGGTGCTGGAGCTTTCCACCACGCTGAAGAACCTGGGCAGCTCCGCCAGTGAATGGGACAACGCGGCGGATTCGCTGGAAGGCACCAGCATGGTATCCAACAACGACATCCGGGAAATGGTTCCTTTCAACCTGCTGCGGAACTCCCGCGCCGATGACGGGCTTGCCTATTGGGTCAGCTCCGGCTTTGAGGCGGACAGCGAAAACGGCGCGTCCGGCACGGCTTCCTTTAAAGCGGAGGGCGTGGCAGGCATGACCAAAAGCCTCTCCCAGACCGTTTATCCCGCCAACCGTTCCAGCTACACCCTGTCGGCACAGATCGGCTCGGAAAATCTGGAGAAGCTGAGCGACGACGCCCAGGTGGGCATTGAAGTGGTCATTGAGTATGAGGACGGCAGCACGGAGAGCCGATTTATAGATTTGTATTAGGAGGCAGCTATGGCGTATTTATCATCTACCTCCGCCAGGATCACGCCGGAGAATTACTCTGCCAGGGTCAAATCCATCACGGTGCGGGTGTGCATCACCAACTGCACCGGGATTCTTTATATCACGGACATCCTCCTGCAGGCAGGGGCGGTGGCCACGGGATGGGTAGGTCATCCCTGTGAGATGAAGTGGACGCTGGATGGGTAAGGTCGCTTTTATCCGGCTGGCGGAGGTCATTAACCGGAAACAGGATATGCGTGTCGTAAGCATCACCGTGAAGCCTACCATCACGGACTGCTCCGGCACGATTTATTTTACCGACCTGCAATTGCAGGAAGGCGCTGCCCTGACGGGATACACGCCCCACACCGAGGTGTTCCTCCAAAAGTTCCGGGAGAACGGCGAGGTCAAGGCGCCCGTCTGGTTCAACGGCGTGGTGCGGAGCGAGGAAACGGTCATCCTTTTTAACCTTGGGGAGACTTCCGCTGGGCTGGATGTGCATATCTACCCCAAGTCGGATATGGAGGGCGGCTCGGTCAAACTTGCGCAGGGTGTGGGCGGCCAGATAGCGGTATTCCCCAATGCCATGAATGCGGAAGATGACCTTGCTCTCCTGGCATCCACACGGGAATGCACCAGAAACGGCAGCCCGGAGAAAAAAGAGGGCTTCTACCAGTACAGCGCCGCCTGGGATTCCAAGCACAGGGTGACGCTTGCGGAGGGAAAAACGGCACGGGTATTGTTTGAGATGCAGGAAATGCAGGATGGAGGTGCTCTGCTCTAATGGACACATTAAAAGGAAAACAGATCATGGTATGGACGTTCATGGGCAACGCCAGAATGTACGATGCCCTGCGGGACTACGGCGACCGCATCAGCCAGATCGGGCTGTTCTCCTTTAAGGTAAGAGCGACCGGGGAGATTTACGAAAGCGGCGTGGCGATCTCGGATATGCTCACTTACATCAATAAGTGGCCCCATATCAAGTGGCTTTTGACCGTGGCAAACGATGGCGCAAACAGCATCTTCCGCGCCCTGCGGGACAACACAAACGGGGCGCAGGAGATGTTCCTCTCGGAGATCATCCGCATCATGGAGAAGTATCCCTGGTGTGACGGCATTGACATCGACCTGGAACGTGGGGACGGCTATTCCACCCATACGGAGTCCACGGCGATGTTCCGCAACATCTACAATACAGTGAAAGCCTATGACCCTGCAAAGCACATGAACATTTGCCTTCCGGGAATGACCTCGGTAAACGGCTCGGTGGGCGGCGAGAACTGGTGTGTTTACGGCGACTTAGACGCTTACTGCGATACCGCGTCCATCATGTCCTACGGCATGGCATGGGCAGGCTCCGCACCGGGGCCGGTTTCCCCAAGAAGCTGGCTGGAGGGAATTTACGATTACGCCACGAGGGTCATGGACCCGGATAAGATATTCCTCGGTATGCCCGCCTACGGCTGGAACTGGCAAATCTATGACACGCCGGAGAACCTGGGGAAAACCTACCGGGGAACGTCCAACACCTACTATGCCGCCAAGCTGTGGATGACGGGCGGCTACAATTTCACGGACGATGCGCCGCCGCAGCCCTTTCTCCCCATCGTGGCCTATTGGGACGATTACGATAAGGTGCCCTATGCCTTTCCCCATGTCTACGACTACATGGAAGGGGCGGACGCTGTTTCCAGTGAATATCCCCAGCTTGTGGGGACATACAACCGCAGGCGATATCTGACTGCCTACGGCAAAGAGCAGAAGACAGAGTTCGGAACGATATATATTGACCATGATGGAGGTAATTATTCCTCTGCATCCGGCATCGTCTCCATTGAAAACGGCATCGCCACCCTGGGCGATAACGGTTCGGTGACCTACAGCTTTACGGTGGAGTCGGCGGGAACCTACGATGTGGCGGTGCGGCTCTGCTATCCCTTCTGGGACAAAAACGGCATTTATGTGTCGCTGGACGGCAGCACCAAGCACTTCACGGAAAGCCGCCTGTGGTGGCCGTACTGGCGGAGTACCTTCTGGACTTCCCTTGTCAGCGGCGTGTCCCTCTCCGCCGGGACGCATACTATTACGATCTCGGTGGATGTCAAAGGCGTGCAGTTTTACGGTTTCCGTGTCTGCTCCGGTTTCTCTGAGGAACCCTCTGCCGGAGAAGCGACCTTTGCCCTTGCGCCCAGGAGCTTTAAGGACGTGGACGGCAACATGGCGGTTCCCGATAAGGGCTTCAAGCTGACATTGGAGATGCTCCGCAGAAAGCCTGACTCGGCGCTCGTCTGGTACGAGGATTTCCGGGATTACGGCGTGCTGGAGACAGACTACTGGACGGTGCGCTCCGGCTCATGGAAGGTATGGCGTTCGGATGAATATTCGATGGAGCGTGTCTACTCCCAGCTTGAAGGCAAGGGAGAGCTTGCCTGGAACTATGGCGGCTTTTCTGAGCTGCATCTTCGGGCAAGGCTGGCGTTCCCGTCAGGCAGCAGCGGCAAGGCCGGTGTGTTCTGCGGCAGCCTGTTCTGCTGTTTGAACTACGATACCCAGGCGGTGGAGCTATATAGCGGCTCCACGCTCCTTGGCAGCTACAGCCAGGAGATCGCAAGGACCGCATCGGCTGATCTGCGGGACAATCCCTCCATGTACACGGTGGAGATGCGTATCCGAGGAGACCGGGTGCGGGTGTATTCCGGCTCTTCCTACACCCTGCGCTTTACGGCGACGGTCAGCGGCTTTACAGGAGGCTATGCCGGATACCGCTCGGACAATACGACCGTATGCGAACTTTTGCGTCTGGGGGACGCCTGGACATACGAGCCGTATGAACGGTTTGATGTTCAGATGCCGGACGGCAGCTTTAAAAGCTACGGCAGGATATCCCGCTCAAGCTGCACCTGGGATGAGGAGTTCCAGGTGTTTACGCTGACCTCCGACGTGGAGGAATCCTCTACCCGGAGCGAGGACATTTCCCTGGACTACGATTTTTTCCACTCTGACCTTTTGGAGATTTCCTGCGGCGGGAATTACACAGCGAGGATCATTCCAAAGGACATCAACATCTGGATATCCCGGCTGTTCCTCGGCGATGCGGACGGATTCTCCATCCTTTACTACCAGGACGTGGACTCCCTTGTCTATTGGGCGAACCAGGCGGCATACCGCTGGAAGCTCCGGGGAATGTGTATGTGGTCCCTGGGTCAGGAGGATATGCGTTTATGGGAATGGCTGCCGAAGCAGATTTAAATATACTTTGGGAATCAGCGACTGCTCTTCGGAGCGGCCGCTTTTTTCATACACAAAATCAAGAGAAACGGAGGTTACCAACATGAAGGAATTTTGGAATGTGATCCAGATGGTGTTCACCGCTGTGGGAGGGTGGCTTGGCTACTTCCTTGGCGGCAACGATGGGCTGCTCATCGCCCTGGTGGTGTTTGCGGTGGTGGACTACATCACGGGCGTAATGTGCGCCGTATCCGACAAGAAGCTCAACAGCCAGGTGGGATTCAAGGGTATCTGCCGGAAGGTGCTGATTTTCCTGCTGGTTGGGATTGCCCACATCCTGGACGTGCAGGTCATTGGAACAGGCTCTGTACTTCGCACGGCAGTCATTTTCTTCTACCTGTCCAACGAGGGTGTGAGCATTTTGGAGAACTCCGCACACCTGGGCTTGCCCATCCCGGAAAAGCTGAAAGCGGTGTTGGAGCAGCTCCATGACAGAGCGGAAAACGAAAAGGAGGACGAATAATTATGGCTTACACAAACAGTTCACTGGTATCTTACACAAAACTCAGCCCCAACCACTCCGGGCAGAGGACGCACGCTATCGACCGCATCACGCCCCACTGTGTAGTGGGACAATGCTCGGTGGAGACGCTGGGGAATATCTTTCTGCCCACATCCAGACAGGCAAGCTGCAACTACGGCATCGGCGTGGACGGTAGAGTCGGAATGTATGTGGAGGAGAAAAACCGCTCCTGGTGTTCTTCTTCCAGCGCCAACGATCAGCGGGCCATCACCATCGAGTGTGCGTCTGATGCCACAGAGCCGTATGCCTTTAAGGATGTGGTCTACCAGAAGCTGATCACCCTTTGCGTAGACATCTGCAAGCGAAACGGCAAGAAAAAGCTCCTGTGGCTTGGCGATAAGGACAAGACGCTCTCTTATGAGCCAAAATCCGATGAGATGGTGCTGACGGTGCATCGCTGGTTTGCCAATAAGTCCTGCCCTGGAAACTGGATGTATGCCAGAATGGGCGATCTGGCGGAGAAGGTCACGGCGCAGCTTGGCGGCAGTTCCGGCAGCACAGGTACATCGGCTACGCAGCTTTACCGTGTCCGCAAGACCTGGACTGACAGCAAGTCGCAGAAAGGCGCATACAAGATCCTCTCCAACGCCAAGAAATGCGCTGATGCCAATCCGGGATATAGTGTGTTTAATGTAAACGGTGTAAACATCTACACATCGAAAACAACAGCCGCAGAGGTTCCATTCCTCGTAAAAGTCAGCATCTCCGACCTCAATATCCGCAAAGGGCCGGGGACGGACTACGCCAAGACCGGGAAGTTTACCGGCAAGGGCGTGTTCACCATCGTTGAGGTGAAGTCCGGCAAGGGCTCCACGGCGGGCTGGGGACGGCTCAAATCCGGCGCGGGCTGGATAAGCCTTGATTACACTACAAGAATTTAACACCATTCTTAGTCTGTAGGTGTCTTCAAACATCTGCAGATTTTTGCTTTTCTCTGTTCAAAACTGTCAGTCTGTCGATATCATAATACGACATTATGGCCCATCGCGAATTCTTCTGCGGTGGGCCATTATTTTTTTGCTCTTTCGTTCAAGACAGTCATTTCCCTCCAGTGGATAGTGAGAGGTTCCCTCTCGGATTGGAGGACGATCTCATGACCAATGAGCAAAGAGAAAAGATAACAAGCCTGCGACATCAGGGCTATGGATATACGGCGGTCGCCAACAGCGTCGGCTTGTCAAAGGACAGCGTTAAAGCCTACTGTCGCTCCCACGGACTCGCTGGCGAAAAAGCCAAGAGTCACAGCCTTGCAGAGGTTCCAACGCAGCTTTGTTTGAACTGCGGAAAGGCGCTAATACAACTTCCTGGACGAAAACAGAAGAAGTTCTGCTGTCCAGAATGTAGGATATCATGGTGGAATGCTCATCCCGAGGCCGTAAAGCAGAAGGCAGTCTATACCTTTACCTGCCAAGAGTGCGGGAAGGAATTCACGGCTTATGGCAACGCCAAACGCAAATACTGCTCCCACTCCTGCTATATTGCAGCCCGGTTCAAAGGCGGTGATGTCTGATGAGCAAGGAGAAACTCCGCAATGACATGCTCTATCATGCAGCGATTTCAATGGCAAAATCCATGCTCGAGAAGGGCCTGATTACCAGGGAAGAATATACTGAGATTGATACAATTCTTCTCGAGAAATACCGACCATATTTGGGTACATTATTATCCGAAAACGCTTGATATTTCGGCCTTTTAGAGTGATATATAGACACTACCGAAAGGAGGAATTTCATTGAAAACAGTAGAGAAAATCAAGCCAAAGCTGCCTGCTCTGAAAACAAGAAAGCGAGTCGCTGCCTATGCCAGAGTATCGATGGATTCCGAGCGGATGCAGCACTCGCTTTCTGCACAGGTAAGCTATTACAGCGCACTGATTCAAAAGAACCCCGAGTGGGAATATGCCGGAGTTTTTGCGGATTACGGAATTTCAGGCACTGGCACCAAAAAGCGCGAGGAGTTCAATCGCATGCTGGCAGAATGTGAAGCCGGAAACATCGACATCATCCTGACTAAGTCGATTCAGCGCTTTGCGAGGAACACCGTGGACCTATTGAACACGGTACGGCACCTGAAGGAACTCGGCATTGAGGTGCGCTTCGAGAAGGAAAACATCAATTCCCTTAGTGGTGACGGAGAACTGATGCTTTCTATCCTCGCATCTTTCGCACAGGAAGAAAGCCGTAGCATTTCTGAGAACGTTAAATGGGGCACGATCAAACGATTCAAGCAAGGCATTCCCAACGGAAAGTTCTCAATATTCGGATATGAGTGGCAGGATGATAAGCTGGTCATTATCCCAGAGGAAGCGGAGATTATCCGCTGGATGTATTCTGAGTACATGAAAGGCGCATCCCGGATTGAGATTGGAAGAGCCTTGATGGCCAGAGGCATTTATACCCGGCAGGGAAAACCGTGGGTGGATTCCAATGTGAAGGTCGTCCTGACGAACATTACCTACACCGGAAACATGCTTTTCCAAAAGGAGTACTGCGAAGACCCCATCACCAAACGCCGCAGGAAGAATTATGGTGAGCTCCCACAGTACTTTGTTGAAGATACCCACGAGGCAATTATCCCGATGGATGAATGGCAAGCGGTGCAAGCTGAATTCAAGCGCAGACGGGAGCTTGGCCCCTTTGGAAACAAGTCGCTGAAGCTCTCGGCTTTTTCCACCAAAATTACCTGCGGCTGCTGCGGCAAGCACTACCGTCACAGCGGAAAGCGCAACACCGCCGGTGAGGTTTACTACATCTGGACCTGCCAGACAAAAAGCCAGAAAGGTGTGTCAGCTTGCTCCTCAAAGAACATACCGGAGAAGATGCTCCAGAAAATCACTGCGGAGGTGATGGGACTCGACGAATTCGATGAGGGTGCTTTCAACCAGCAGATTGAGGAGATCGTCGTCATTGGAGACAACACCTTGACTTTCCGCTTCTACGATGGCCACAAAATCACAACACAATGGCAATCAACCGCTAAGACCGACTGGTGGACAGACGAGCGCAGAAAGCTCTGGGGAGAACGCCACAAGCGCAAGGATACGAACCCGAACAAGAACGCCTTCCACGAGTTCACCGGCTTCATCAAATGCGGCTGCTGCGGAGCCAATTATCGCTGCCAATCTGGAAAGCGCAAGGACGGTACACCGACACGATCCTGGTACTGCACCGGTCCGAGGGATCAGTGCCATAACCCCAGCGTCCGGGACGAGACCATGAAGCAACTGGTGACCGATGTCCTCGGCCTTGACAAGTTCGACGAGGACACGATGGATGCCCAGATTGAAAGTGCCACAATCCTCAATCACACAGTTACATTCCATTTTCGGAACGGCCACACCGAATCCAGGGACTATTTAGATAAACGGCACAGCACACCATGGACCGAGGAACGGAGAGAAAAAGTCAGAAAATCCATGAAGGCCACATGGACAGACGAACGCCGGGAGCAAATGAGTGAGAGAATTAAGAAAATAAGGAGCGAAAAGAAATGGCCAAAGTCGTAACCACGATACCGGCGACGCTGTCACGCTTCACGGCGGCACCGATCAACAGCAAAAAGAAGCGACGTGTGGCAGCCTACGCTCGTGTCAGCACCGACCATGAAGAACAGCTGACCAGCTACGAAGCGCAGGTCGATTACTACACTAACTATATTAAAGGTCGGGACGATTGGGAGTTCGTCGGCGTCTATACCGACGAAGGCATCACCGGGACAAACACCAAAAAGCGCGAGGGCTTTAAACGCATGGTGGCTGACGCCCTCGCCGGGAAGATCGACTTAATCATCACAAAATCGGTCAGTCGTTTTGCCAGAAACACGGTCGATAGCCTTACCACCATCCGCTCCCTGAAGGAACACAATGTCGAGTGCTATTTTGAAAAAGAAAATATATGGACCTTTGATGGCAAGGGCGAGCTTCTTTTGACAATCATGTCCTCACTGGCACAGGAGGAGTCCAGATCCATTTCCGAGAACTGCACATGGGGCCAACGGAAGCGATTTGCGGATGGCAAGGTCACGGTTCCGTTCAAACGGTTTCTGGGCTATGACATGGGTCCAGACCACAACCTCGTGATCAACCCGGAACAGGCCAAACTGGTCAAGCGCATATATGGGATGTTCCTTCAAGGACAGTCGCCATTTCAGATTGCCCGGATTCTAACCGAAGAAGGCATTCTTTCGCCCGGCGGCAAGAACCATTGGAATCCCAGCAACATCAAGAGCATTCTCACGAACGAAAAATACAAGGGTGATGCGCTGTTACAGAAGTCTTTCACCGTCGATTTCCTGACCAAGAAGAAAAAGGCCAACGAAGGCGAAATTCCGCAGTATTATGTCAAAGATAACCACGAGGCCATCATCGATCCAGAAACCTTTGAGATGGTGCAGACCCTGATGGCCACTCGCAAAAGGGGCCGGAATCGGAAAAGTTCGGTCAGCATTTTCTCCAGCAAGATCAAGTGTGGCGACTGTGGCAGTTGGTACGGGCCTAAAGTCTGGCATAGCAATGATGCCTACCGGAAAACCATCTGGCAATGCAATCATAAATTCGACGGGCAGAAATGCGCCACACCAACGCTCACCGAAGAGGAAATAAAGGAACTGTTCCTCCGTGCCGCCAATCAGGTGATCGACCAAAAAGATAAGTTCATATCCGTATATGAGCAGGTTCTTTCAAAAAGCCTCGACACCAGGTCTCTTGAACGTGAGCTTTCGGAGCTGGAGGCGGAAATCAACATCGCTGCCGAGCTCATCGAGGAGTGCATCAAGGAGAATGCCCACGTTGCCCTCGATCAGGCTGACTACCAAAAACGCTACGACGCTTTGGTGGCTCGGTTCGATAAGGCCAAAGCCAGACACGCCGAGGTCACCGATCTAATTACCGAGCACACAGCCCGAAAGCACCAGATTGAAACTTACCTGCAGGAGCTTCGAGACCGAGAGCCGCTGACGGAGTTTCGGGAAACCGACTGGCTGGCGATGGTGGATTACACCACCGTTCACAGCAGGGATGATATCCGGGTAACATTCAAGGACGGCATGGAGATCAAGGTATAGCGCACACAATAAGATAGGCACCGGACGGCTATTCATTTGACCGACCGGTGCCTTTGTTGTTATCTTTTAGGTTTGAATTTTGCACTATATGCTTTTACATCTGCATCTTTCATGAGCCAGCCGAACTTCTGAAGAAACTGCAATTTTTCGTCATCCGTTATCCATTCCTGAAGTGTGTGCAATACGCCTTCATATCGTTCATTTTCCTTACCGTTAAAGAACTTGCCTCCTGGCCCCTGCTTGAACATGGCTGGAAGACCATTTTTTATTGCTTTCCAAATGGTAGACCCACCTGAGGTGGTTATGTCGTTACCCACTATCCCGTCTAAAGCTCCAGAAGCCAACTTCTCTAAAAGATTCTTTTCTTCATTCGTCATTATCGTTAATCCTCCATCCTGTTGATGCTAATGCTCTCTGAATCATACGCTCCGATAGGGTATTCTCGAATCCAGCCATTAATACGCACCAGACGCCCACATCCTGCGCACTCATAGTTGTCTTCAGAATCAAAGCTGTAAACAATGTCCGGCCCCATCCCGTTTTCATTTTCGTCACTGCTTTGATCATATACATAGTCGTCCAGATCAACAGCTGTAACTATTCCACAGTGCGGACACCGAATATTCCTGGACAGCGAGACCGGATAATATCCGTCATCTATATCCATAAAGATTTCGCCAGCCAGCTCCCTGCGTTTGATGAACTGCCAATATTCCTCAGTCGGCATTGAATCGTATTGGACATCTGCGGAGAACAGTTCTTCAGAGAGGGCTAAGGAACCTGTCATGCGTTCAATTTCCTCACGAATTGCATTCTGGCGATCGTTGATAGCCTCTCGCAGCGATTTTGCACCGGTCTGGACTTTCTTTATATCCGCACATGATAAGCCAGACTTAGTAAGTATAACGAGCCGTTTCAGGTTTTCGAAGTCCCTGAAGGTATACTCTGTTTTCCCGTTGACTATGGGATTCTCGGGAACAAACACTCCCTCCTTTTTGTAATACTTGATCCGCTCTCTTGTAATGCCGAGCGCATCGGTGATGTCTTTGGTCTGCATATACACAGCACCCCCTTTCAAAAACCATTCTAACAGGTGGGGACTTTGTCCCTGTCAATAGCCTTTTAAAAATTTTTTCTGTTTTCAGATTGCAGTTTTACATTCATCCCCAGCATGTATTTGCCGATCTTCTATGGTTCATTGTCAAACCCAGCGCATATAATCCGCAGCCCATCTGGCGTCAACATTCTGCTGTGTAACACATTGGCTTGATGCTAATACTCTTCGTATTCTTTATTTGAGATCTTCGTCATCTACACTTTCTCCTATAAAAACAGCCGGGACACCCCGACTTTCAAAACTTACCCCTCAGACACCAACTTACGCCTCAAGCAGCAAAGTCAGCGGAGGAATCATTAAAACGTATCAATCTCGGTGCTTTTATTTCAATATAGATCATCTTGACTTTGCCGAGATAGCTTTCCTGCAAGAGCTTGAGGACTTCCAGATTATCGCCCTCGATGTAGAGGTTTTCGGTGGTATCCCAGTCCTTGCTCTCCGCCATGCAGGGGCGCAGGGTCTTACGGATTGGCTTGTTGGCTTCCACGATTGCCGCCTTCTTGCCGACCCATGTGAACTCGTATGCCTCGTCTCCGTCCACCACGTCCGGCGAGAGCATCTGTTTCAGCAGTTCAAAATTGACCGCCCGCTTGTACACCTTCTTCTCCGGCGTGCTGTGTTCCTCGTCCAGCATCTCCGTGATGCAGTTGGGAAACAGGGCGGCAATGCGGTCTATGTTCTGCGCCGTCAAGTCCGGCGATTCCATGCGTAGTTTATCCATTGGTAGTTCCTCCGTTATCGTTGTTTCCAAATATCTCTGCTTCCAACTCCTTATATACTTCCATATCTGGTGTAATCAAAGGAGAAAGGGTATCTCGCATAAATGGGTCGGGGTTATTCCCGCATTGCGTGAGCGAAAGGTGGCGTTTAAGAGAGAGGTATATCCCACTACTCGCTTTTTTGAAATCATCTGGTGCATTACCTCTGGAAACAGAGTCTGTGAGTGCTTGTTGCTTTTCTTGTATACAGGCGGCGCATTCTTCTGGTTTCCCAACTTTATCACACAATTTCTTGATCACAGAATCATCAAGCACATAGGATTCAAGATTACGCCTTTTCAAAACCCTTATACCGGATTTGGCAAGGTCGGCAACTTCCTGCGGGCTACGATCATCTCGGTCAACAATTTTAATGATTTGGGAATTTTGGAGTAGTGTACTGATTATTTCTCCATGCGTCTTTTCAATATTCTCTATATCGTTACACGAGCCGCCCGAAATAAAGAAAGCCTCTGGATGTGTATCTGCGAAAATAGTACTGTAAATTATCTTATCAAAATCCTTGCGTGTTTTACCATTAGGGTCACCTTCACAGAACACGATTGTTTTAGGCAGCATTAGTTTTGCAAAGTCGCCAAAAGCGAGTTCGTAAAACTTGTCCATAACCGCTTTCCCGATTCTTGCAGGGCGGATCACTTGATCTGTGTCAAAGTCTCGTCCGCCGAAATCCAAGAAGGCAACTGTTCCTGGATGCTCCGTTTCAATTTCCTCTGCCTCTTGAAGCATCCCGATTGAATGGGTTGAAAGCCAAAGCTGTGATTGCCCCGGGATGAGCAAATACAGCTCTCGCAACACTTTCCCTTGCAGTTTGGTGTGCATATGCGTTTCTGGCTCATCAATACAGTAAATTGCATCGGGATAGTACTTAGATTGAACAACCATATCCAGTATCAAATCAAAGGCAGATTTCTCTCCCGCCGAAAGGTTGCGATAACTAAAATCCCTAGTGGTCCCTTTGGTAAAATAAAAATTTCCATTTTGCAGAGGATCTCCAAGTGATGAAAACTCCAGATCTTCAAATACACGTTCAATAGCCGTGCGGACTTTCCCAATCAATTCTTCGCGCAGAGCGGCTACAGTTTTGGCATCGTTTCCGTTGTCGTATACGCCAGAGATGGTATTGGCAATAAGCCGCTGATAGTTTGTGGAGACCGTTTGATCATTCTGAATAAGCGACTCCAAACGAATTGACTCGGTTGGATCGTGTTGCCGCCGCATAGAATCTATCTGAAACTCCGGCTCATTTCTATAGGCGCTTCGAAAATAAAAATGCCCCTTAATATCGTTGCTGCTGCCGATATCCTTTGGCAGACTCGCGTCATGAAAGTCAATGCTCACAATCTTTGATGCACGTGCATACCATTGGCTATGGTTAAACTCCTCCGTGTTTCCTGTTTTACTTAGATAGTGATAGTCGCCAATATTGCCATATCCAGCATATTTGTAGTAATGATTCATTGACTCCATAAATGATGTTTTCCCAGAGCCATTCGGCCCAACCAAGACCACTAACTTTGTTGTTTCAGGTATATCTTCAACAATCAAGTGAGTAAATCTCTTGAAGTTATTCAACTCAATCTTTTTAATTTTCATTTGAGGAAGTCAATCTCCTTTCTTAACCTCTTCATTTCTGCATTCATTTCCATCCGCCGGTTAAGCTGCTTCTCTTTCTTCATCTTGTTTTCCAGCACGGAAATCTGCTTTTCAAGCTGCTTCTTCTTTTCATCACGCTCAA
>ULWW01026379.1_pt1 | contig 46201 bp, 46 predicted proteins | sample 1960741 | NCBI WGS metagenome assembly ULWW01 (sample SAMEA4835823, study PRJEB28245) | human gut metagenome | biome: gut microbiome; material: fecal sample | place: Denmark | collected 2008
GCCTTTATTTTTTTCTACACTTGTTTTTTCATCTTCTGGCAATGCTTCTGTAGAATATTGACTATCTGAAGAACTATAAAGATTTATCTTTTCGGAATTTGTTGTTGTATCTGTTATTCCTGTTGCAACATTTGATGAATATGCTGTTCTTTTATAATCAGTTATATTATCTACTGGTATCCATACAAATTGATTTCCTACTAAATCTGTTCCAACAGTTGATTGTCCTTTATATTTTTCTTTATCATTTGCATTGTCTGAAATTACAAGTCCACTATCCTTGGTTCCTCCTACATAGTAAAATCCTGCTGGAATTGGTACTCCCTCCGATGCTGGATTATAATCAGAACCTCCTGTTGTATCTCCAACTTTTGTATCTATCCAATCAGATACCTCATTTAATTGTTTTTCATCGTTTGTTTGTGCCTCAGCATATTGTTCTCTTGCATCTTTTGCTTTACTTATTACTCCATTATTGTTTAGTACTAAACTTATACTTACTCCTGCTAATATTAACAAGACAACTATTGTTACAACTAACGCAATAAGTGTAATTCCTCTTTCTTGTTTGTCTTTCATTCTTATTTTCCTCCTTCGTTTTTTAGTTCATTCTACCATTACATTTTTTTATTTTCAACTGTTTTTCATTTATTTCTTCGTTATTTTTATTCATTTTCTTTTTATATTTTGCTCACACATCATTTTATTGGTTACTTATAATAATATTTTCCAAATATATTGTATAGTTTGCTCTAATGTGATATATTAATGGTAAATTTATTTTAGGAGGTAAATTATGACTGCACTTTTAATAATAATTGCTATTATTGCACTTTTAGCAATGTTAGTCATTGGTATTTACAACAATCTAGTATCTGCCAGACAAAAGGTAAAAAATTCATGGAGCCAAATTGATGTTCAACTACAAAGAAGATTTGATTTAATTCCAAATTTAGTTGAAACAGTAAAAGGTTACATGTCTCATGAATCTGAAGTTTTAGAAAAAGTTACAGCTTTACGTACATCTTGGGCATCTGCAAAAGACATTAATGATAAAGTAAAAATTGATAATGAACTTTCTGGTGCTTTAAAAACAATAATGGCTGTTGCTGAAAATTATCCAGATTTAAAGGCTAACCAAAATTTTATTACTCTACAAACTGAATTATCTAATACAGAGAATAAAATTTCTTATTCAAGACAATTCTACAATGATACTGTTACAAGATATAACACAAGTCTTGAGTCTTTCCCATCAAATGTTGTAGCATCTATGTTCCATTTCGAACCAGAGGAATTATTTAAAGTTGATTCTGAAGATGCAAGAAAGAATGTAAAAGTTGATTTTGGAAAATAATATAAATTAAAAATATAAGAGTTTAGAATACAGCTTTTGAGTGATTTTTAATATTTCACTAAAAATGTATTTTCTAAACTCTTTTATTTTCTTCTAATATATTTGAACAGTTTTAATATTTTTCTATTAACTTCATTCCATTATTCTTAATTTCTTAATTTCTTTATGTCTTTATTTTTTAATTTTGAAAATTTTCATTGTATTCTCATAGGTGTTTTTTGCAATTTCTTCTATTGTTGTTTTTCTAAAGTCTGCAATTTTTTGTGCAGTGTATTTTACATTTCTTGAATCGTTTCTTGTTCCTCTTACAGGTTCTGGGGCAAGATATGGACTATCTGTTTCTATAAGCATTCTGTCAATAGGAACTAAATTTGCTATTTCTTCGGCATTTTTAGAGTTTTTGAATGTTATTGGTCCAGCAATTGAAATGTAGAAACCAAGTTTTAGTGCTTCTTTAATTAATTCTCTGTTAAAAGGACAGCAATGGAATACTCCTTTATTTTTTACAGGATATGTTTTTAATATTTCTAATGTGTCTGATACTGCGTCTCTGGTATGAATTACTATTGGCAAGTCGTATTTGTTGGCTAGTTCTATTTGTTTAATAAAAGCCTGTTTCTGCCATTCTAAATTTGTATCATAATGATAATCCAGTCCAATTTCTCCAACTGCAATTACTTTTTTCTCAGATAAAATCTTGTCTATACTTTCAACATCGTCACTCCAATTTTCAGTTAAATCATTTGGCGAAATTCCAGCAGTAGCATATATGAACTGATATTTTTCTGCTATTTCGATTGCCTTTTTTGTGCTTGCTAAACTATATCCAGCACAAACAAATGAAGTTACTCCAAATTCATAAGTGTCTTTTATTATTTTTTCTCTATCTTCATCGAATTTTTCATCGTTATAATGTGCATGTGAATCGAATAATTCCATCTTTTCTTTTTAGCATGATTATTTAATTTTTTAATAATCACACTTTCCTCCTTATACTAAAATTTTTGTGTTTTATTTTTTCAAATATCCTAATGCAAGCTTCAGTATTTTCTCCATATTTTCAATTTATGCCCAATAGAAAAATTCCTATTGGGCATAAATTATATTAATATACTCACACTTGCAACAGCAGTATCTTTTATATGAGATATGCTAATGTCGATGCTCTGTATTTTATTTAATTCTTTTTCTACCTTTTTTGTAATTGATACAAATTCTACTTTTGGTCTTCCAGATGTTTCATTTGTGGTTTCTATATTTTTCCACGCTATGGAATATTTATCTGTTAGAAGTCCTGAAACCGCCTTAAATACGGCTTCTTTTACTGCGAATCTTGCTGCATAATGTTGATATTTATTCCTGTTTTTTGACTCACAGTATTTTATTTCATTCTCGGTAAATACTCTATTTAGAAAAGCATCGCCTAATTCGTCTATAGAATTTTTTATTCTTTCTACCTCAATTATATCAATTCCGGTTTTTATCTGCATAACGTTTTTCCTTTTTCTATAACATTTTTATTACTATGATTATATTCAAAATTACTAATAGTACTAATATTGCAACTATTGCCCTATTTGTTTTTTCAGTTTTTTCAATATTCGTATTTTTATATAAAATGTCATATTTTTCTTTTATCTGAGCATATAGAGTGTTCAAGTCTAGAGTTTGTTTCCATTCTGCGTCTAGCATGCTTCCATTTTGCTCGTTAGTAACTTCTTCAATCCATATTTTTTGTGTGAAGTTGATGAAGTCTTGTTTTAATTTTTTGAATTTACCTGTTTGTTTGAATTCGTAATTTATTTGTTTTAAGTAAATTTTTTTATACAATTCAAATATGTAATTATACAAGTATTTTCTCTCAAAGTCGTGTGGAATTTTGGTATAGTTTCCTGCTTCTTGGTCAGATGTTAATAGTACTGTAGCAATATTGCTTATTCCATACATTTCGTTTTTTGATTTTTCTATAACTGTCATTTTTTCTTCTAAAGATTTATCTCCTAATGTGATAACAGCATCTGTCTTTTCCACATTTGCAAATCTATAGAATTCTTTTTCCAATAAGCCTGTTTTTAGATTTTCGTTCCATGCTTCTTGTCCAATGCATGCATAAGAATAAGTTATGAATTTTTCTGTATCGATATTTAATTCTTTTGCACCTTTGTTATTTCCTGTAATGTCTTTTATTAAAGTATTCAACTCTTTAATACTGCTAAACATATCTGTTTGTATGTTTATATTTTCATAGTCTTTAAAATTATAATTACTTGATTTTATACTTCTAAATTTGTAGTTGAAATTGCATACATTTGCAAGTGTATTTTCGCCCTCTAATGTTGTTTTTAGAACTAAAAAGCAAACTCCGGTGTTGAAGCATACAACTTCTATACTTCTAATGTTAAAATATATTCCATCTTCGCTTTTGCCAGCTTTACCTTGTATGTCTTTTTTTAGATTATAGCTGAATATAGTACATAGATTCTTTGCAATTAGATTTGCTTGCATTTTCTTGTCGATTTGTTCCAATTTTTTCATTCTGTACATATCGTAATCGATAGTCCAGAACATTGCACTTCTTATTTTAGGTAAGAAATACTCGTACAAATCCATGTCTTTTTCTTTTTCAAATACCTTCATTGTATAATTTTTATCCATAAGAAGTTTGTATAGGTATTTTTCATAGTTCTTTTCATTTACTATATACGGATATATAAAATATGTATATTGGTATTTGGTCTTTAGTTCCATTACTTTTCTCCTTTATCTAGTTCTTATTTTGTTCCTCTTATTTAGTGTAGTAATTTGCATTTATGTCTTCTGCAAGATGCCATGTTCCGATGAAGTCTATTATTGAATTGTTCTCCATTGATAAGCTTGGCTCTACAACTGTTTCTCCTTTTGAATTGATGGTTCCCCATTTTCCATTTTGTTTTACAGCAACATAACCACAGTCGTTTTGCTCTGTAGCATCATCATAAATGTAATTTATAACTACAACATTGTTTTTGTTGACATAGCCATATTTTCCATCTTTCTTCGATAAGAATAGAGTATTTTGTGTTAGTAAGTCCGTGTTTTTCTTTGTTTCAAATTTGAAATTGTAATATTTGTACTCGTCATTTACTCTAACTTTCATATATCCTTTATCTGTATTTATTTCAGATACAATTCCTGATAGTTTCAAGTTGAAGTTTCTATCAAATAAATCTGTTTCTATTTTGTCTGTGTCGCCTTCGATTATGTCTGCTGTTTTTAAATATGTTAGATTCTTATATTTGAATTCAATTTTTGTTTCATTCTTCGAATCAACTACTCCATAAAGTCCGTCTTTTTTTGCTATGTAGTAATCATTGTATATGTTTTTTAAATCTTCATAAGTAGGAGCAATTTTTTCAACTCCTGTATATGAAATAACTCCATATTTATTGTCCTTTATTACTATTATGTTTTCGTTGTCTATTCCTGCTACATCGTCATACTCAAAATTTTCTTTAGTATTGTTTTGAGTATCTACTATTTGCCATTTTCCGTCTGCTTTTGCAATGTATTTTGAATTTGCATAAACAGGTTTTATATCATCATACTCTATTGGAAGAGCAATCTTTTTATTTGCTCCAATAACTCCAATTTTTCCTTCTGAATTTTTTACAATGTATCCATCTTCATAATTTTTAGTAAGTGCTGATATTTGCTCATATTCATTGTTTATTATAATTGATCCCGTTGAACTTACTAATCCATATTTTCCGTCTTTTTTTGTAATAAGGCTGTTTTCAACTCCTATTACTGGTGTTATTTCGTCGTATTCTGCTGGAAGTAATATTTTTCCCGAGAAATCTATTAGTCCATATTTTCCTGATTTTTTAACTTTTAAGCAAGTTTTTTCATACCATAAATTGTTTTGACTGTCGTAATTTTGAATTGCTTCCACACCTTCTGAATAATCTGTGAATAACTGTTCATTTTTTTCATTTACAGCCTTAGTTTTATATGTTCCATTTGCATAGTCTGCGTCATAAGTTACAATAAATACTGCCTTTTCTTTGTTAGGAACTATAACCATTTCATCATAACTTGGAGTAATTACTTCTTCTCCATTTGAATTTATTACTCCCCATTTATTATTGGTAAAAGCAGAGAAATATGTTTTTGCAACTGTTTTCTCTTGTAATTTGCTTGATGGTTTTAATAGTTTTGATATTATTACCGCAAACATTATTATTACCAATAGTGCTATTATTACTGCAATTACTTTTTTTATATTTAGCTTATGTTCTGCTCCATTGTATCTTTTACCTTTTCCCATTATATACCTCTCAAATTATACTTTTTTACGCTTATACTATATCACAAATTACTTATTAATTACAATAGTTTACAAGATTTTCACATAATCAATTTTTTATTTGCAACTTTTATTTATTTTTACAGAATTTTATATTGATTGTTTTCCTATTTTGTTTTATCTTTTTTGGCTTGTACTTTGCAAACGATAACTGTCATATCGTCTTTTTCTTTTCCATAGCAATTATCAATGGCTTCTTGTAATATTAAATCTGCTATTCTTTGGCTGTTTTCTGTTTCTATGTCTTCAAGCATTTCTTCAATCCATAGTTCTTTGTTTTGATATTGAGTAACAGAGTCTAATATTCCATCACTGCACATTAATATAACATCTCCGTCTTGAAGGTCGTAATTGTATTCAACTAAATCTATGTTATTTAAAATTCCTGTTGGAAGTGCAACAGCTTTTAATACCTCTATTTTGTCATTTCTTTTTACAAAAGTTGGACAAGCTCCATTTTTTATAAATTTCATGTTACCACAATACAAATCAAAAATATTTGCATCCAATGTTGCATACATGTCATCATCAGTGTTTGCAGATACTGTTGTGTTTATTAGTTTCATTGCAGTATCGTTGTTAAAGCCTGATTTTAAAAGTCTTTCCAACATTTTTATAGCGATTTTGCTACTCTTTCTTGCTTCAGGTCCAGAGCCCATTCCATCACTAATTGCAACAAGATATTTTCCATCTTCCAATCTTGTTTGTATTGTTGTATCTCCTGAAATTATTGAGTTTTCCTTTTTTGTTTTGCTTATTCCAACTTGAAGCAAATATTTATCTTCAGATGTAAAGTAATAACAGCAAGTATCATCATTTTCTCTTAGTCCACATTTTTGCTTTTGAAGTACTAATTTTTCTTGCAATACCTTTTCTATGATTCTCTGGGTTTGCTTTACATTACAGTCCTTTGCATCTAAAGTATCACAAATGCCAGTATAAATATTAATCATGAATCTTCCAGCTTCATCTTGCTTTATGCTTATGTCCTTTAATATTACATCTTTTTCTTCTAGGAATTTTTTTATTTGCTCTTTTTCACCTGCAAATTTATCATCTTCATCTTTTGTAATTTGATTTGCTAAATCTTTTATTGCTTCTGATACGCCAGAAAGTTGTGCACTCATTGTCTTTTTATTTTCGTTTAGTTTCTTCTTCCATACAAAGTTCAATTTGCTAATTCTATATGATGAATTTATCGCTCTTAGTGCTTCATCTACATCATTTCTTGCATTTGTTTCATCATCGTCTTTGCTAAATCCTACTATATAATTATTGTGATTTGCAAATATTTCAATTAGGTCTTTTCTAACCACAACTTCGTTTTTAACAAGAATTGCAAATATTTCATCTAATATATTCTCTTTATTGTTGTATAAATCATCATATAATAGATTTTCTTCTTTGTCTTCCAAAACATTTTTTAATTCTTCTTCAAAGATTTCTCTGTTTTCCTGTTCTTGTTTTTCAAGCTCTTCATCAGTTACGATTGTTGCAGCTGCATTTTCATATTCTTTTGCCATTTGAGAAATCGTCTCTGACATTGTACTCAATTTATCTACTGTTTCTTTGTTCTCTTCCAAAGTTCTAGTAGTTGTTTCAGGAAGTAGCATTGGTTCTGATAGTATTTCACTTATTTTTATTCTTTGAGTTTTTGGCATAGCAAGTAATCCCAAAGCAGCGATTAAAATTTCTTGGAATTTTATTACTTCGATGTTTCCGCCATTTGCTACATAAGAAAGTAATATGTTTCCCATTATAAAGCCTACTATTACGCCAACTTTACCCAGTCTATTTAGTATGCCCGCCATTAATCCAGAGATTGCATAAGCAGCAAGCATAACTGGTGTTTGTCCATTTAATATTCCCTGAACAGTTCCTATTGTGATTCCGGCAGTTCCTCCAACAAGCATTCCATTTTTCCAGCCCATTACTAGAATTATTAGAATACTAATTATATTTCTAATAGAAAATCCAAATACACTAAGTTGTCCTAAGCTGTTAGATGCAATAGCAAGAAGCAAACTTGCTCCCATTACTTCTTCTATTGAAAACACGCTCTTTATTCCATAATCTTTTATAACACTAAGTGAATTAACAAATATTTTATATAGTATAAATGTTGTTATAGAAAGCACGAAGCTAAACAACAAATCGTATAATAGGAAGCCTTTGAAAAGCATTTTTACGGCTTGTACCACAAATACTGCAACCGCCATCTGTGTTCCAACTTTAAGTTTTTCATTCTTATCTTCTTGTTCAATCGGTCTTTTTATTAATATAAATGCAACAAATATTAGCATTGTTAATATGTAAAATAAAGCTGTATTTGCCCCGAACTTAATTGCTGTTCCTATTAATGCAACTACAACTGCAACTGCAGAAGGTATTCCTGCTCCGAAGCATGCTGCAACAGCTGAAAATCCGAATGGTGCAACCGCACTAAACAAACTACTATTGGTTCCTCCAACAATTGATAGCATAAATGTTAATAAATAAATTACACAATTTCTTATAGAAAAATTGCTTTTTAATATTCCTTTAACTCTCTCTTTCTTTTCCTCCTGCGTATCTTGAATAAATACATCATCCTGATTTAAATTTTCCTCATTTTCAAAATTTCTGTAATTCTCATCTTTCGTGTATCTTGATATATTTTGAAACATACTTACCACCTCTTACTTTTTTACTTTCGTTTTTTATTAAAATTCATACTTTTAATATCTATGAATTTTTTCTATAGATATTTTAGTACAAGCTGTTTGATTTGTTTGTCGTTTTTAGTACGAAATTTAAAAAAGTTTTTTACATCATCCGATATATTTTTATTATATTTTTTTATTTTTCTTATTTTTATTATTTATATCAAAAATTATCAAGGTTATTTTATCTTATTTTGGCACAAAATACAATATAATCACGCACTTTTATTGAAAATTTAGCATTTAAGCAGTATGAGCAATCAACTAAGTGCTTGCTGATTGCTCATAATATTCTTTATTCTTAATCTTTTAGCGTTTTTCTACTTTATTACTTTTTCTGCATATTTGTTGTTTACGATTTTATTATAAGGAGCCTTTGTTTTTAATTCTCCCGCTTCAGTCATTATTAATTGCAATTTATCAAATGCTTTTTCTGATAATACTGGCGTTTCATTCCATGCATCTATATTCTTGTAACTTTGAACTGATTTTTCTAGCGACTCTACAGAAGTGCTTGGGAAGAATGATTGTATTGCTTCTGCTACTTCTTTTGCAGAGTGTTCTTTTACCCATTTCTGTCCTTTATAAACTGCTCTTGTGAATCCTTCTATTGTCTTTTCATTTTTTTCGATGTAGCTTTTCTTAGCACAGTAAGCAGTATAAGGTACTTCTCCTGCCGCTTCCCCAACAGATGCCACAACATATCCTTTTCCTTCGCTTTCTGTCATTGATGCAGTTGGCTCGAATAGAGTTACATATTCTGCGTTTCCCCCTGCAAAAGCTCCAGCCATTAAATCAAATTGGATACTGTCATCAAGTGTTAAGTCGTTCTCTGGATTTAATCCATTTTGTTTAAGTACATATTCTAGTGTCATGTATGGCACTCCACCTTTTCTTCCTGGAATTACTGTTTTGCCTTTTAAATCTTGCCATGAAAAGTTGTCAGTTTTGTTCTTGCTTACTAAGAATGAACCATCTCTTTTTGTTAATTGAGCAAATACTTCTACATAGTCTTCTTTTCCCTCATTGTAAACATATATTGATGCCTCTGGTCCACATAATCCTATGTCACTTTGACCAGCTAGTATCGATGTCATTACTTTATCTGCTCCTTGACCTGTTGTTATTTCTAATTTCAATCCTTCTTCTTCAAAGAACCCCTTTGCTATTGCAGCATATTGTGGAGCATAAAATACTGATCTTGTAACTTCGTTTAATTGGATTGTTTTCATTTCTGATGTGTTTTCTTTTTTGTTTGTTACATAATAGTAAATTCCAAATGCTATAGCAATAATAAGTATTACGGCTATGATGCTAATTACAATTTTTTTCATGTAATTTTCCTTCCTTTCTTTTTTACCATTTTATGAATGGCTTATCTTTATGTCATTCATAGAATATACTATTCATTTTTTAAAATTCTGTTCACAAAGTCATAAATTTTATGCATACGAATTTTAATAATGTATTTTTATTAAAAATATCTCGCCCAAAAAAGGGCGTCCCCATTGGGCGAAGGGGCGTCCCCATTGGGCGATTTTGCAGAATTTTATAAATTTTATTTTACAAATCTTTTTTCTAATATAACTATGCTCTCATACATGAGTGCTGCAACAATCGCAAGAATAAGTACACTCGTCATTACCAAGTCTAATTTAAATACTTGACCTCCATATACTATTAAATATCCGAGTCCTCCTTTAGATACCAAGAATTCTCCAGATATTACACCAACTAACGAAAGTCCAATATTAACTTTTAAGGTGTTAAATAATGTTGATATATTGGCCGGTATTACTATTTTTGTTAGTATTTGAAACTTGCTTGCATTAAAAGTTTCAGCCATTCTTATTTTTTCTTTATCTGTATTTATTAGTCCATTTAATATGTCTAATATAGTTACTATTAAAGAGATTGCGAGTGCCATTACAATTATTGCCGGCATTCCCGCTCCTACCCAAATTATTATTACTGGTCCTAATGCTACTTTTGGTAGAGCATTTAAAATTACCAAGAACGGTTGTGCAACTTTCGATATAAAAGGTGACCACCAGAGTATTATTGCAACTATTGCTCCCATTGTTGTTCCTAGCAAGAAGCCAACCAGTGTTTCTATGCATGTTATTCTTAAATGTCTTAATAAATCATTTGAAGTTAAGTTTAAAAATGTTTTTACTATTCTTGATGGCTGACTTGTTATGAAGCTATCTATTTTGCCTATTCTAGCCAATATTTCCCATAATGCTATGAATAAAATTATTATTAGTATTTGCGTTATGAATATCTTTATTTTATTGTTTTTTATTTTTCTTAAGTATTTTTTTCTATCTTCAGATATATTTTTTTTCTTCATCTTTGTTTGCAGCTTTATCATATTTCTCTAGCTCCCTCCACATCAAGTTAAAATACCTACTAAATTTAGGATTTTCTCTACAATTTAAAGGTGTTCTGTTTTCCATCTCAAAGTCTATTTCATAAATGCTTTTTACGGTTGCAGGTCTTTGACTTAATACTATTACTCTATCAGACATACTTATCGCTTCTGAAATATCATGGGTTACCATTACCGCTGTTATATTTTCCTGCTTTAGAATCTTATAAATGTCTTCTGTAACCATAAGTCTTGTTTGATAATCTAAGGCTGAAAATGCCTCATCGAGCAGCAGTATATTGGGTCTAATGGCAAGCGTTCTTATTAGTGCAACTCTTTGCCTCATTCCTCCAGATAATTGTGTTGGATATTTGTCTTTGAATTCATACAGTCCATATTTTTTTAATAAGTTTATTGCATACATTTTATTTTCTTCTGTGAGTTCCTTTTGAATTTCTAATCCTAATAGAACATTTTTGTAAATTGTTCTCCATTCCAATAGATTGTCTTTTTGCAACATATAACCTACTTTTCCTTCTATGTATATTTCTCCATCTGTTTTAGGTTCCAGTCCAGCAATTATAGAAAGTAATGTTGACTTTCCACAGCCACTTGGTCCTATTATACTTATATATTCTCCTTTTTCTACTGAAAAATTTATATTATTTAAAGCCTTAACTTCACCATTTTTTGCCTGATATGTTTTGCATATATTTTGTACTTCAAGAATCTTTTTTCCTTTTTTAGGATTATTTTTCTTATTCATATTATAGTTTTTTAATATAGTTTCTTTATCCATAATTTTATTTATTCCTTTCTCAGCGTGTAGCTGTTCAGAACTTTTATTAATAATCCAATGTAAATTATCTTATTGTATTTTATGTTTACTATGTTTTTATGTTACATGAATATCTGCTTAAACTATAATAAAATGCATTTGTTACTAGTTGGTTAATATTTTTCTTGCACATAAAAAAGAGCCCCGGGGTAAGAGCTCTTTCTTTTTTATTATTACACGATCATAAACATCTTTATTTATAAAATGAATAGGGATTTCTTTTTTATTTTAGATTTTAATTTATTTATTTTTATCTGCTATTTGCATGACACGAAAATTTATAATTTTGATCAAAAAAGCATTTTATCTTTATTTTTCTATTTATTCACCTCCCTTTAGCACATAATTTATTTGAGTGAATTAATTTCTTATACAATTTATGTATAAGCTTGTCCTATTGTTTCTAACTTTCGAATATATAAATTCCTTGTGAATTATATTTATTCGTTTATATTGTTGTTTTCGAATATTTTTTCATGAGTTCTTACAGAAAAAAATATAAAGAAAATAATTCAATATGAGATTCATTTTTTAATCTTTTGGGAAATTACTTTTTGAATGAAATCAAAATTTTTCTTTGGATAAATTCGTACGAATACTAATTAAAATGTTTTATAAAACTATAGTTATAATAGCATGTCCCAAGCGGGATTGCAAGCATTTTCGCATTACAGAAATTCTCATATTTTATTAAAATTTCTTATTATTTTATATAAGTATTTATTATATTTCAATATTTAGCATAATCATTCTTTTTTCTTTCCAGAATGTCGAAATATTTTTTCACATTGGTCAATTTAGTAATTTCAGTTTTAAAAAATAATTTCTATCTACTAACCACAATCTTTTTTACTTGTCTCTTTTTTACTTAAATGTACTAGATAGAGGTTTCCTACAAAAAGCTATTATACCGTAGCGCCTAAATATTAATTTTACATAAAGCATTGATATTTTCATTGTTTTATTTTATAATAGATAGGTAATTATGATACGAATGGAGGAGGCTTATGGATAGAATAGCAATTATTTCAGATGTTCATGGTAACATCACTGCACTAAAGACAGTCCTAGCAGATATTAGTTCTCGTGGCATCACAAGAATTTTTTGTTTGGGCGATAGCGTTACAAAATGTGCAAATCCAGATTTAGTAATCGATTTACTTAAAGATACCTGTGAAGTTATGATAAAAGGAAACTGCGATGATGTTATTGCTTCTCCGAGTAGTTTTGTAAAAAAGTTTTGGAGCAGAGAAAAAATTGGCGAGGAACGTGCTAACTACTTATACAATTTGCCAATTTTTCATGAGTTTTTTATAAGTGGAAGATTTATTAGACTATTTCATGCTTCTCCTTACAGCTTATCTCACATATATAATCCAATGTTTTCTAATGAGAATAATGAAAGAAGTTCAACAGAGCTTAAGTCTTGTATGGATTTATTTGCTAACACAAGTTTCTTGGGAAAAACTCAAAGTGACCCTATTCCAGACATAATAGGTTATGGGCATATTCATACTCCAAATATTTTAAGGTATGGAAATAAAACAATTTTTAATCCTGGTAGTGTTGGAATGCCTGTTGAGATGATGAATAACGGACTTTATGATGAAACCAATCGCTTTTCAACAGTTGCTTCATATATTATACTAGAGGGAACTTTTGGTTCAAAGGAGCTAGCACCATTTTCAATTAATTTAGTTAGACTTCCTTATGATATTCAAAAGGAATTAGAATATTTAGAAAATTCTGATATGCCAAATAAAAATAAAATAATTAGTAGTTTAAAAACTGCTTGTTCTTAATAATTTAATGAGGTGTTTATTATGGATTCTGAACTGTGTCTGGCTAAGAAAACTCTAAAAAAATATAAACAGGAACATGTTCTTAATTTTTACGATGAGCTTAGTACGGATGAAAAGACAAAGTTAATTTCTCAAATCAATTCTACAGATTTTAATGAAATTAAGAAATTATATGAAAACTCAAAATTAGATGATTCTATAGATTCAAATAGAATTGAACCAATTAATTACATAATCAAAAAAAATTTAGATTCACAAACAAAAAAGAATGCTTTAACTATAGGTAAAAGTATACTTTCGGAAAACAAACTTGCTGTTATCACTGTTGCTGGTGGTCAAGGTTCCAGACTTGGATTTAAGGGGCCTAAGGGTTCTTACGAAATTAATGTTCCTCCAAAGAAATCACTTTTTGAATTTGTATGTGATAAATTAAAACAGGCTAATGATTTATATGATTGTGATATTTATTGGTATATAATGACTAGTCCTATTAATAATTCTCAGACAAAGGATTTTTTTGAAAAACATAATTATTTTGGATATTCAAGTTCAAAAGTAAAATTCTTTGTTCAAAATACTCTTCCTATTATTGATACCAATGCAAAGGTAATCTTGGATACCATTTATTCAATACGAACGGGGCCAAATGGAAATGGAGATATTTTTAAATCTTTTTGTGATGCAGGCTATTTGAAAAATTTAAAGGAAAATAATATCGATTGGATATTTGTTGGTGGTATCGATAATATAATTCTTGAATGGGTTGACCCTTTGTTTATTGGTCTTACATCTATTCGGAAATTATTCTATTGCAAGCAAATCGTTAAGGAAAACCGACTTTTCCTCTCCCGATTGGGTTTTTGCAAAGTTAGATGGCCATCCTTCAATAGTCGATCCATGTAATATAAAAACAACCGATTTAGAAAAATATAATCAAACAAATATCTTGTCACATTTATTTAGCACAACAGCTTTTGAAAAATTATCTAAAGTAACTCTTCCTTATCATAGAGCCTTTAAGAAAAACGATTTTATCAATGATGAAGGAGTTAAACAGGTTTCTCCAAAGCCTAACTCATTTAAATTTGAAAAGTTTATCTTCGACGGATTTAAGTATTTTGATGATTTAATGTTACTTGAAGTTGAAGCAAAAGACGAATTTGCACCGATTAAAGCTTTTAATGGTACAGCCACTCCTGAAACTGCATTAGAACTTTATAAAAAGAAATATAATTTGTAATTATGTTACAAATTTTCAATAGATATATAAAACTAATGCAAATATTTTATAAAAAATCATAAATTTTTTGTGTTAAGAAAGTAACATTTTTTCGTTTTCTTAATATTATATAATACCATTTGTTTAATGGTATTATATTTTTTTGTTTGAATATACTTTAAAAGTATTGAGAAAGGAAGAGATTTTATGCCAAATATGAATTTTGATGATATGATGAAAATGTTAGCAAAGATGGATAAAAAGGAGCTTGAAGCTAGAATGAATCAAGTATCAAAAATGCTTGGAAATAAGAGTCCAGAAGACGTTTTTAAAGAGATGAATGGCAACAATCAGAAAAAATAAGTAAAATTTCATTTAAGGTGGTGAACGTTTTGGCAGATATGTCTGATTTGATGAAGAATTTTTCTTCTATAATGAATGGAAAAGAGATCCCTGATAATATAAAGGAAATGTTAAATTCTTTTGCAAATAAATCAAATAATTCGTCTAGTAACATGGCAGATGGTTCATCAGATAATACAACAAAAAATATAGCAAGTAATGTGTCAAATAATGCTAATAATAAAGAGCAATCAAATAATTCTCATTTTGATACTCAAGAGAGTTATCACAGAAATTCTAATAATTCTTCTGATAACTGCGCAGAAAATTCATCTCCATTTGATGGAATAGATTTTGATACGATGATGAAGATGCAGAAAATTATAAGCAGTATGAACAGTTCTTCAAATAGTTCAGGTGCAAATCTTTTGCGATCATTGAAGCCTTATCTGAAGCCTAGTAGACAGGCAAAGGTTGATGAATGTATTCAGCTCTTGAGTCTTGAGAAGGCTTTCTCTTTAATGAACAATTCAAACCTTTCTAATCGGTGGTGATAAAAAATGATTCCAAATTATGCTTACTGGGGTCTTCCCAACTATACAAAATTTATAAATAATCAGACTCCTATTGTTCCACCACAGCCTAATATTGCACAAGCTTATGCAAATTCTCCAAAATTTTCTGTTATGCCTACATATTTTCAGGAAACGCCAAATTATAGAAGCAACTATAAATATAGAAATACTAATGACAACAATAATTATTCTTTAAAAAGTTCTTCAATAGACATGAATAGCAACAATGTAATCAACAATATAAAAAATAATAGAGGTATTTCAAAGAAATTTCATAAAACATCTACTTCTTTTGAAAACACTTCCTCACAAAATATTTCCTTAAAAAATACTGGTTCAAACCGCTCTGAATCAGGCAATTATGAACCAGTATTTAATTTATTAGGAATTAATTTATATTTTGATGATATTTTAATACTTTGTTTGCTTTTCTTTTTGTATACTGAACAGGCTAATGATTTTAGCTTATATTTAGCTTTGATATTCTTACTAATGTGCTAAAATTGCAGTTATGGTTCAAGCTTCTTTAAGCTTCTTTTCATAATAAATTCTCCGTCTGTTTTTATTTTGCAAATACTATGTTATTCGAGAATCATTTCGCCTTTTTCATTAAGATATACATATGTTTTTCTTGTTTCTTCTTGTATTTCGGCTCTTTCTCTTTCTTTTACAACATTTGCAATTCTAAGTTGTGGAGCCTCAATTGAAGATGCTGCTATCATTGCATCTTTGTTTCCTTTGGCGCCTGCATGTGCAAGTCCTCTAAGGATTCCAAGTATTACAATATTTTCGCCAGCAATTACTTCTGCCCCATCGTTTACGTCCCCAAGAACAATTATGCTTCCTTCAAATTCTATTTTTTGTCCTGATCTTACGCTTCCTCTATGGAATTTTGTTTCTGATGTAGCAATTTCTTTATTGTAAGTTCTGGTTATTCCATGTAGTCCAAGTGTTCTAGGGCTATCGAACTTTATATTTACATCTAAATATCTTTTTATTAACTCTTGAATTTCGTCTATTTCTTTGTTTTTTAATACTTTTCCTGTTATTACAATTGGAGTAGTTTCTCCTTGGTATAATTTTTTTAATTCAGGAATCTTTTTTCTAAGCATGTATACGATTTCTTCTTGTGAAGAATCTTCGTTTATCTTTATTATTATATTGTCTTTTCTTAAGTTAATAGTAATGCAACTTTTCATTTCGATACACCCTTTCATTTTAATTTATTATCTGAACTGTTGGCAATGCCGACACATCTTCTGTTATTTGATTGGTGTTCATTCCAAAATATTGTGCTATTACATCTCTAGCGACTTCTGCGGTATAATTTCCGTGTCCACCATTTCTTACGAATACTACTATTGCAATTTCTGGGTCATCAAATGGAGCAAATCCAACGAACCATGCATTTGTTTTGTCTTTAACTCCTGTTTGTGCAGATCCTGTTTTTCCTCCTACTTCTATATTAAATCCTTGGAATATTGAGTATGCTGTGCCTCCAGATTCACTAGTAACTCCTCTCATTCCTTCTAATATTGCATCTATATTTTTTTCATCGAATGTCATTTCCTCTGAATCATCATTTTCAAGTCCTAATTTTTGATGAATTTCATTTTCATATTCATCTCTTGAAACTTCGCTTCCATCTGAATTTACTACTGATTTTACAATGGTTACATCAAGTTTCTTTCCTCTGTTTGCAATCATTGAAACGTATTTTGCCATTTGTATTGGAGTAAATGTGTTGTAACTCTGTCCTATTGCCGCTGAAATAGTTTCTCCAGGATTCCAAACTCTGTTTTCTTGTTCCGCGATTTTGTTGCTTGCAAGTACTCCTGAAATTTCTCCCTTTAATTCTATTCCTGTTTTGTGTCCAAGGCCTAAATAATATGCATATTTTGCAAGTGTATCGATTCCAAGCCTATCTCCTAATTCATAGAAGAAATAGTTACATGATTTCTTTATTGCATCAGATACGGCAATTCTTCCGTGTCCAGAGGTGTTCCAACATTTCCAACTACTGTTGTATTTTTTATAAACTCCAGTATCTCTTATTGTTTCTGTTGTTGTAATTTTTCCTTCTTGAAGACCTGCTATAGCTGTAGCCATTTTGAATGTTGATCCAGGTGAGTACATAGCTGAAATTGCCTTATTCTCCAATGGTTTTGTGTCTCCATTTATATAATAGTTCCAGGTTTCTGTATCAATTCCGTTTACAAATGAAGATGGATCATAATCTGGGTAACTTGCCATTGCAAGGACTTCTCCTGTTTTTACATTCATTACCACAGCAGCTCCTGCATCAGCTGGATAAGATTTTCCAAATCCACCAGAAGCAATTTTTTCAATGTTATTTTTTAGTGCTTCTTCTGTAACAGCTTGTAATTTTGAATCTATTGTAAGAATAATGTCTGAGCCAGAAACTGCTTCTTTAGATATATATTCTCCAGTCGTAGTTCCGTCAACGTCCATATCTATTTGCTTTATTCCGTCTGTACCTTTTAAATATTTTTCAAAAGTGTATTCTATTCCGGCTTTTCCGATTATATCGTTTTGGTCATATATATCTTCATTGCCTTCTAATTCACTTTCTTCTATTTGTCCAATTCTTCCAATTATGTGTGATGCTGTTTTACCAAGTGGATAAACTCTTACAGGTTCTGAAACAATTTCAACTCCTGCAAATTCTGAATTTTTTTCATTTAATTCAAGCATACTTTTTTCGCTTATATTTTCTGCAATCTCAATCGATTTTGTATTACTATATCCTTTATAAGATATTTCATATCTTATTGCCATTATTTTTCTTGCATCTTCAACATTGTCTGTTTTAATTTCATATTTGTTTTTAAAATAGTTGAAAGCTTCTTCTGCGGTTGCATCTTCATCAATGTTATTCGCTTTTTTCCACTTTTTCTGGCTCTCTTCTTCTGATAATTTAAATCTATAAGGATTTATATCTATCAAGAAGTTATCCACATAAGAGTCCCCGTTTGTGGATAATACGTTCAAAACATTCAGAATTGTATTATTTAAGTTTTCATTATTTACTTTTGTTTTATACAATACAACAGAATATTTAGCCTCTGCTCCAGCAATTAGAGTTCCTGAACTATCTCTAATACTTCCTCTATCTGCTTTCAATATACTCTCTCTAGTAAGTTTAGTATTAGAGGTTTCTCTGTATTCTTGTCCATGTACAATTTGAAGATTAAATAGTTGCAAAAGCAATAAAATGCCTATTAAATAGACTATTATTGTTATTATATTATATCTAATTCTGTCATTTCTTTCTTTATTTTTAGCCACTTATTCACCTTCTCTGTTTTTATTTAAAAATACCTTGTTAAGATAAATTTATCATCAAATAAATTTTCTAAGTAATATCCTGCTTTTTTCATTATAGGATAAATTATTATTGTTAGTAAAACATTGAATAAAGTTTCAATAAGTAAAATTCTTATGAATGGTAGAATTTCTATAGTTCCTGAGGTTCTAAGCATTGTTAAAATGTAAAGTAATGTTTCATAAAAAATCGTTGCAATAATTACCATTAATGTAACTATGAATCTACTGTCTTTTGAAAAGTTTTTACTTAATATTTCTCCTAGTAGTCCCACTGTTCCAAGTGCCAAAGCCGATATTCCAACTGTTTTTCCAAGGATTATATCTAAATATAATCCGAAGCAAATTCCAAACGCCATTCCAAGTTTTCTTTTTACAAATAATCCAATAAATAATACTAGAATGACATACAAATTTGGCATTATGCCTGCAATATTAAACCATGTAAATACATTGGACTGTAGAAAATATAATAGAAAAAATACCAAAATTAAGCATATTATTGATAATGTTTTTTTCATTTCTACAATCCTCCTTTTCTTTATATTTAAATTTAATATTACTACTTATGTTTATCTATTTAAGTATTATTATTACCTTTTCAACAAGATTTAATTTAGTATTACTAACACAGTTTCTAGTTTATTAAAGTTTACTGCTGGTTCAACTAACGCATATCTATTTGTTAGATTTTTTGTATTTGTCACCTGTTTTACTGTTCCTATAGTGATTCCTTTTGGATATATTCCACCCATTCCAGAAGTCTCAACTTTATCTCCTTCTAGTATTGTTGCAGTTGTTGGAATATATGTTGCTTTTAACATAGATGTATTTTCAAGGTTTCCTTTTACCACAACTGAATCTCTAGCTGTACCAACAACACTTGTTACAGCACTTGATGTATCTAATATTGTTTGAACTTTTGCTGTTGAATCTGTAACTGAAATTACATGTCCTACTAGTCCTTCGTTTGCTATAACAGGCATTCCGACTTCTATTCCATCATTTTTTCCAATATTTATAACAATAATATTGCTATAATTGCTTGTACTCTTGTTTATTACATAACCCGGAACAGTTGTGTATTCTGTATATTTATCTTTTAAATTTACATATTCTTTTAAAGTTTCATTTTCAGATTTTACTATTTCAAACTCTCTTAGAGTCTTTTCGAGTTCACTGTTTTTATCTTTTAGTGTTTTATTCTCTTCTTTTAATGATGCCATATCTGAAAAGAATGTATTGTTGCCGGTTATTTTATTTTTCAAATAAGTTAATCCGTTTTGTACTGGCATCACAAAAGAACTAAGGGCTCCACCAACATTTGAAAAATCCTGTATATTTATATTTGAAACTATAACAATCAATATTAGAATTACTATAGTAATTATTACCCCTATAACACCGGTTTTTTTACTCTTATACATTCTTATCCCTCTCCAATTTTATTTTACTTTTAATTAAGCTTTTCTAAGTATTTTTCAATTATCTTTTTCTGCGAATTAAAGCTGTTCTAAGCTTGTCCATATCTTCTATGGTTTTACTTGTTCCATTTGCTACACAATCAAGAGGTCTATCTGCAACATAAACAGGAATTTCTGTTTTCTGAGCAAGTAATGTGTCAAGCCCTTTTATTAAGGCTCCTCCCCCTGTTAATACAATCCCTCTTTCAACTATGTCTGAAGCTAACTCTGGTGGTGTTTTTTCAAGTGTAGCTTTTACCAAATCTATTATTTTTTCTATAGAAGGTGCCATCGCTTCTTGTATTTGTTCTGATGATACAACTTTATTTTCTGGAAGTCCTGTTGTAAGCTCTCTTCCTCTTACTTCCATTGTTTTTGATGTTACTAATGGAATTGCACAGCCAAGTTCTATTTTTAATTCTTCTGCAGTCGCATAGCCAACAGCAAGATTTAAGTTATTCTTTATATATGCGATTATTTCATCATCCATAATGTCTCCTGCAGTTTTTATAGAGTCACTTACTACGATTCCTCCAAGAGATATAACAGCAACTTCTGTGGTTCCTCCACCTATATCTACTACCATGTTTCCTGATGGCTCTGCCACGTCAAGTCCTGCACCAATAGCAGCTGCCATTGGCTCTTCTATTAAGAATACTTCTCTTGCTCCACTTTGAAGAACAGCCTCTTCAACGGCTCTTTCTTCAACTTCTGTTATTCCAGATGGAACTCCTACCACTACTCTTGGTCTTCCAATATTATACCTTTTGCATACTTTATGCATAATGTTTTTTATCATTAAATTTGTTGCTGTGAAGTCAGCTATAACACCGTCTTTCATTGGTCTTACTGCTCTAATTTGTTCTGGTGTCCTGCCAAGCATCTCCTTTGCATCTCTTCCTGTTGCAACAATTTGATGTGTTTGTCTGTTTATAGCAACTACTGATGGCTCATTTATAACAATTCCTTTTCCTTTTAATGTAAGTAGTATGTTGGATGTTCCTAAGTCCATTCCAATATCTTTGGTCCCTATTGAAAAAAATCCCATTTTAAGTTAAATCCTACCTTTCTCTGATAAGTGTCATCACACTAAAAAATTTGTAGCCAGCCACTACGACGTGATCTAGTAATTCTATTCCTAAAATTTTACTTGCTTTATCTAGTGTTTCTGTAAATTCTATGTCTTCGGTGCTCGGTTCAGGGTTTCCACTTGGATGATTATGTACAACTGCAATTTTAGGTGCTCCTATTTTTATTGCCTCTGCCAAAATATCTTTTGGAGCAACTGAAACATTATTGGTGCCACCTGTTGCAACTTCCATAACTCTTAAAAGAATACATTTTGTGTTAAGCATTATTACTTTTACCTTTTCTCTTTTGCAATTTGATAATTCTTGCATAAACAAATTTGCAAGATCTTTCGAGCTCCTAACACTTATATTCAATTTATCTATGGGTTTACTCATCCTTTTATTGATTTCACAAAGTGCCTGTATTTGTATTGCTTTTATTGTTCCTATTCCTTTTATTTGAGTTAATTCACTTATTGTTAAGTCATTTAGGAATTGTATGTTTTCTTTATTTTCAGTATTTATGGCTAGCAACTCTTGTGCTAGCTGTACTGATGTTTTTTCTTTTGTTCCTGTTTTTATTATTATTGCTAGAAGCTCTGCATTTGACAGGCTTTCTATTCCATACATTTGTGCCTTTTCATACGGTCTTTCCGACTCAGGCAAATTTTTTATTATCATGAATTTCCTTTCTACCCTATTCATGATTAAATTTTTTAAAGTGCTTTTCTATATATAAACATTGATATGATTACACCTACTATACTTGCTATATTAATTTTAAACATTATAGCAAATGTTAGTTTTATTACTCCAAGGTCTAAAATTAGTGGTGATGAAAGACCAAATTCTTGTCCATAAGATAGCCACCACAAAAAGTCTATTCCTGATGCTAAGTTACCAATTAATCCCCCTATAACAAGACCTGCTAAAATAAATAAAACGCATATCCATCCTTTACCTTTCATTGTTTTTTCCTCCGTTTTTTAGTTTGATTTTTTCTTACGGAAACATGAATTTCCGTATTGTAGTTTTGTACGTCTGTATTATATCTTGAAACAAGATTTTTTTCAATAGAAATAATCATTTTTTAGAATTAATCTTTATTTTTTTATAAATTTATGCTATATTATATATTACATTTTAACGTTTAGATAATATAATATAGTAACAAATGAATTTCCATATTTTGTTCATTTCATTATTTTTAATTTGGTAGTATAATATATGTATGAAACAAGATATTGATATGAAGCAGTGGTTTTAGTAGAAGTAATGTTTTATAGGGTACAAGGAGGATTTTAATGAAATTTGAAAAAGTAAACAAAGACAAAATGAGAGTTACTCTAAGCCGCGATGACCTTGAAGCTAATGATATTGATTTTCACTCTTTTATGTCTGATTCACATGAAACAGAAACTTTATTTTTAGCTGTTCTAGATAAAGCTGAACAAGATTATGGTTTCTCTACTGATAATTATAAGTTAAAAGTTGAAACTTTTGCACTTGATAATGGTAATTTTATTTTAACAATAACTAGAAGCCGTGATTCTATTGCAAATTCTGGTGATATAAAGAATCCTACAAAGAAGAGATTTAGGGTTTCACGAAAAGTTCCAACTGAAGTTTCAGAATCTTTAGCATATAAGTTTAATAATTTCGATGATTTTTGTAGTTTTGCAAAATATCTTACAACTGCACAAATAAAGAATATTGATAAGATGGCAAAAACATCTATGCTTTATAGTTATAATGGTAATTATTACTGGGTTTTGAATAATATAAACCCTAAATATACATATTTAAAAAATGTATACTCGGCTGTTACAGAATTTGGAGCATACGCAAGTTGTGCAAATTCTTTTATAGCAAAATTGCATGAGAACGGCAGTTTAATAATAAAAGCTAATGCAGTAAAAGTATGTACAAAATATTTTGTTTAATAAGTATAATTTTATATTAGTTTTTTAAAGAAATAAAAGTATGAACTTCTTAAATAATTATAATAAAAATACTAAGATTAATTAAATTTAGTTAAAAAATTATTATTGAAAAAAAATACGATGAACTAAATGTTCATCGTATTTTGGTGTATTTATATCTTTTAGAAAATTTTGTCATTTTATTATTTAACCTATTGATACAAGTAGTTTTGAGGATCTTGTGCAATTCCGTTTACACGAATTTCTAAATGTAAGTGGTTTCCTGTTGAAATTCCTGTTGATCCAACCTTTGCTATAAGTTGTCCTTGTGAAACATATTGTCCTTGTGAAACACATAACTCACTACAATGTCCATATAAAGTTTGTACACCATTTCCATGAGAAATTATAATGTAATTTCCATAACCTCCACCGTATCCGTATTGAGATACTGTTACAGTTCCTGCTGCAGCTGCATAAATTGCTGTTCCCTTGTCTGCCGCAATGTCAATTCCCTTATGGTTGTCCCTACTTCTCCAACCAAATCTTGATGAAATAACTTTATAATTTTGCACTGGTCTTATTAATGATATTCCAAGATTTACAACATTTCCTGTGTTGTTCATTCCCTTTACTCCGACTCCAGTACTACCAGAACTTTTTGCAACTCGAACAACAACTTTTTTCTTATATAATTTTGATACACAAGTTTCCTTGTCTGTAAATTCTGCCTTTTCTGTATTATATTTTTCTAATATTGTAATTTTATCTTTATTTGTACTATCTTTTTCTTTAAGTTCATTTACAACTTGTTCAGCTTCATCAAAAGATTGAATATAATATTTTTCTTCGTCATCTTCAAGCAATGCATAATATCTGTAATATGTTATTCCCTGTGATACAACCTTATTATATATTTCGTCATCATTTGTTTGAACGTCCCTTTTCAACATGCATAACTCATATTCAGGCATGTTGTCTATTTGAACAAATGCAATATTTTGGCTACTATCACCTTTTTGGATTGCATTATTTATTTTGGCTTGAAGGCTACTTTTATTTTTTGTGTATCCTATAAATTCTCCATTTAAAGTAACGCTGTATGTTGGTTTAAAAAAATATGTTATTATTCCTGCTATAATTGCTACTCCAAGTGTTATTAAAAATATGAATTTTACTGAACGCTTGAAATACGTAATTGATTTTTTTAGTATATTTATAAAAAACCACTCCTTACTTTTTATTCTTTCATCATTTTACACCAACATAAAAAAATAAGCAATAGTTTTTATGACTTTTTATCTATATGCATTAAATTTTGTTACAATTATTACTACTCATTTTGGTGAGCCTTGAATTATTACATTAAATCAAAATAATGCAATAACTTTTCATTTTAGAAATTATACCAAAGATTTGTGATTTTCATCTATATAAAAGATTCCACAGCCCAATAAATGGGCTGTGGAAGTTTGTATCTTTTAAATATAATACCTGTCTTTCAAGGTTTTATATAACACATAAAAATAAAAATTTGTGAAAATATAAATTTCACAAATTTTTATTTAATGTCCTTATGATTAATTAATCTATTAATTTTTATTGTAACTCTGTTTTAACTTTTTGAACCTCTGCTTCTGTAGCTTGTTGAGCTGGTTTATAATATCCCTTTGTTTGAGCAATTTTAAATAACTCATATTGGAAACTCTCATCATTATTTCTTATTTGTTGTATTGTTTGTCTAAGTTGCATATTTTCAGCTTCTGAAATAACTCCTTGATAAGTTTTTAAGCTTCCTTTCACTCCTTCTAGTATATCATTTACCATTGTTTTTTCATCCATAATTAATATTCTCTCCTTTCACCTCTTAGTCATTTAAAAATGACATCAATTTTTGCTTTGTATTTAATGCATCTTGTGCAGACTTTGTAAAAATCTGTTTAATTTGCGGATCAACCGCTTGTGATGCATAAGCATTCAATTTTTGATAAGAAGTTTCATGAGCTCCTATTAAATGGCGTAAATTTTGTAATTCAACTTGACTTAAATTTGGCATTTTCTTCATTCCTTTCTTTTGAAATCTTTAATTATTATGTGCCAACAATTCAAGTTTTATACAAATTTTAAAATTTAATTTCTAATTTTCGATTTAAGATTTTTAATATTAAACTTTCAATTTTTATTTTTTTCATTTTTACTTCCTAGTTTAATATTTCCAATCCCGCAAATTTTGCCATTAGACGTTTATGTCCAACTTTGTCAAATTCCAAGTCAACTTTTATGTCGTTTCCTTCTTCCTCTAACTTAGTAATCGTTCCTTCTCCGAATTTTTTGTGGTAAACCCTTTGTCCAACTTGATATTTTGAAATATCAACTCCACTTCCTGGTTGATTATTTTGCTTTATCGAATTCAAGAAGCTTTCTGCTGTTCTAAATTGGTATGCAGGTTTTTCATTTTGACTGCCGAACACTTTTGCAACAGCCTTTTTATCATCTTCATCCATTTTATATGTTTTAACACTTTGTCCACTTCCATAACTCCATCTATATCCAAGGTCACGGAATTGATTTTCATTAGAAGACTTACTCTCAACCACCTCTGAATAACCTTCAAGAAGCTCGTCTGGAATTTCTTTTACAAATCTTGATATTTGATTATAACTTGTAGAACCAAATATTGTACGATGTTTTGCACAAGTTAAATACAAATATTGTTTTGCTCTAGTAATTCCAACATAGAACAAACGTCTTTCCTCTTCCAAATCTTTTGGTTCTCCTATTGATTTGTATCCCGGGAATATTCCTTCTTCCATTCCAACCAAGAAAACAACTGGGAACTCAAGTCCTTTTGCACTGTGAAGAGTCATTAATGTAACAGAATCTTCCTGATCTTGCATTCCATCTATATCACTTGAAAGCGTTATGTTCTCTAAGAATTCTGCAAGAGTATTATCTGCTGATTCTTCCTCGAACTCTATTGCAACCGTTAAGAATTCCTCTATGTTTTCGATTCTTGTTTGAGCTTCTATGCTATTTTCAAGCTCTAGAGCCTTTGTGTATCCTGTTTTATTTAAAACTTCTTTTATTAAATCAGAAATTTTCATTGAATCTTTTTTCGCTCTTATTGCTTCAATTTGTTCTATAAAATCTCTCGAATTTGAGTAAACTCTTGTTAGACCATAGTTCTGTGCATCTTTTATTACATCATACATTGATGCTCCAGTTTTTTCAGAAATTTCTTGTATTTGATCTAAACTTGTTTTTCCAATTCCACGTTTTGGTTCATTTATAATTCTTTTTAGTGAAAGATTGTCTGAAGTATTGTGAACTAATCTTAAATAAGCGATAGTATCTTTGATTTCTTTTCTCTCATAGAATTTTAGACCACCTATTACCTTGTACGGAATCCTCTCCCTCATAAGAATATCTTCTATTGCTCTTGATTGAGCATTCATTCTGTATAACACGCAAAAATCCGAATACTTAAAATATTCTTCAGTCTTTAAATGCTGAATTTGTTCAACAATATATCGACCTTCATCGTACTCATCTTCTCCACAATAAATGCAAGGAAGACTTCCATCATCATTTTGCGTCCATAATTTTTTATCATATTTGTTCTCATTGTGCTTGATAACAGCATTTGCGGCTTTTAATATATTTCCTGTACATCTATAGTTTTGCTCTAGTTTTATAATTTTTGTTCCTGGAAAATCTCTTTCAAAATTCAAAATATTTGTAATATCTGCTCCTCTAAACGAATATATACCTTGGTCGTTATCTCCTACAGCTGTTACATTTCCATACTTTGACGCAAACAAACTTACAAGTGTAAATTGGGCCTTGTTTGTGTCCTGATACTCGTCAACAAGTACATACTTGAATTTTTCAGTATAGTAATCAAGAATATCTGCATTTTCATTCAAAATCTTTATTGTGAAATTGATAATATCATCAAAATCAATCGCATTATTTTCTTTTAACCTTTGTTGATACAAAGCATAAATCTGTGCAATCTTCTCTTTTCTGAAATCACCTGAATATTTTACACTGTATGCTTTAGGTTCAAGCATCTCATTTTTTGCATTGCTTATTTCTGAAAGAGTTCCTCTGTCAGTAAACAATTTATCATCAATCTTTAAGGTTTTTAAACACTCCTTAATAAGAGTCCTTTGGTCAGATGTATCAAATATAACAAAATCGGTATTGAAACCAATTCTGTCTATAAACTTTCTTAAAATACGAACACAAATAGAGTGGAAAGTTCCCATCCACAAATCTGCACTGGCTTCGCCAATCAAATTACCAATTCTTTCTTTCATTTCATTTGCTGCTTTATTCGTAAAAGTTATAGCCAAAATATTCCATGGCTTAACACCATTTGCAATCTCATAAGCTATTTTATGTGTAAGAACTTTCGTTTTTCCACTACCTGCACCAGCAATAACAAGGCATGGTCCTTCTGTTTGCATTACAGCTTCTTTTTGTTTATCATTAAGTCCACTTAAAATCTCTTCTTTATCCATAAATCCATTCCTTTCCTGTCTTAATCCATTCTTGTCTTAGTCCATTCCTATCTTCGCTATATTCTATATTAAGATTACTAAATTTGCAATACAAAACATGTTTATTTTTTAGTTAAGCAAGAAGCAAATGGCAGGGGAAGTACCCCTGCCATTGCGATATACTATTTTACGTTCTTGTTACCAGCTTGCTTTCGTGTTCCTTGACAAACTTATCAAGCTCCTTCCTACTCAGCATACCTTTGCGGACAAGCTCATCTGCTAGCGCAGTCACCAGACTGCTGTGGTTTCTCAGAATCGTCTCCGCTCTTTCGCGGGCACGTTCTGTAATGGACTTAATCTCTTCATTGATAGACTTCGTAACCTCAGGCGTCTGCATCTGGTAGTTCTCATCATTCAGATAAATACGGTGCTCACCAAGTTTGGTTGTCATACCATATTTTGTGACCATATTGTAGGCAATCTTGGTTGCCCGCTCCAGGTCATTGCTTGCCCCGGAGTTGTTCAAAGAGTGCATGAACAGCTTTTCAGAGACCTTGCCGGCCAACAGAGATGCAATCTCGTCGATAAAATAATCCCTGTCAGCTCTTGCTGTGATATCCGTGAAATCGTAGACATTTACTCCCATATAGTCATCTGCCGGAATGATAGAAATTGCAATAACTTCCTTGTCAACCAACTTTCCCGAGAATCGACTTACCACATAGTGGCCAACCTCATGGAAGGCAGTCTCACGAATCAAATCTGCGGGCATCTTGTGGAACTTCTTGAAGTTTGCATCGAAGTTCTTCATGATAGACTCCCTGTCAACATGATCCTTGCCGTCCATCTTGGCAGTTACCATAGACAAATCAATCAAATCCTTGGTTCTGTCGGGATTGCTGGTAGTGTAGTTAAAGCACGAAGAATAGAAGATAATCATATCAACCATTCTTCTCGAAATTTTGACCCCATGGTATTTCTCCAACTGCTTGATGGAATCCTTTAGCATCGAATAAACTTCCGTGGTCTTCGGTTCTCTCACTTCGATTTTGCGGAACCGCCGTCTCAAAGCACTCTCCATGCCGAAGGTCTGCTCATACTCTTCATCAGTGGTAGCACCGATGATAATGACGTCGTCTCCAGCAAGAATGGGTTTCAGGGCATTCGAGAGATCCTGTTTGTCATCAGGCGAGCACGAGCCCGCACCAATAATCATGTGAATCTCATCAATGAACAAAATCACATTTTTATGTTCTTTGAGAAAATCGATAAGATTCTGAAATCTCTCTTCAGCCTGGCCTCTGTACGTCGTGCCGGAAATGATGTTGTTCACATCAAGAGAAAGTACCAAGTATCCATTGAACATCTCGGGACAAGTACCATTCACAATGTCGCAAGTAATCTTGTAAACAATGGAAGATTTGCCAACACCAGCTTTGCCAGTAAGAATTACATTCCGTTTGGTTCTCTTCATCATCGTCTTCCAGATTTCTTTGCACTCCTCATCTCTTCCGAGAATTGCACAGTCGCGATTCTGCTCAAACCTTTCGTTCAACACGCTCAGGCAACCGTTCAACGAATCCGGAATATCCGAAAGTTCAGTATCGACCACAATGCAATCAATATACTGATTCTCGAGTTTTTCTGCATTAGTACCGGTTTTTTCGAAGAGCTTATTCATGTCTCCAGATAGGTTTTCCAAAAAAGACAAAATCACATCATCAAGAGTGAGTTCCTGCCGGTTTTCCTCTTCCACCTCCAGCTTTGCATAGTAGAAAACATCAGCAAAATCCTGTGTATATTTAACCTTCTCGCTTTCTTTAACTTCAGATGCCTGGAGTACTTCTTCCATGAACTGAAACTCCTCTAGATTTTCGCTAAAAACCTCTTCCGTGAATTCGTGTGCGTCCAAAGCCTCCTCCGAAATGTCAACAACAGCTTCAATACCATTTGCAGAATTCGTGTTTGTGGCATTAGCGAACAACCAATTGGTCAAAAGAACGTTGAACAATACCGTTGTGTTGACCAAGTCGATTTCGTATTCCTTGGCCCTCTCAATTGTTACATTGACAAGCCCTTTGACCTCCTGGGACAACATAATACTCATAGTATATTCTCCTTTCAACGCTTTATGACAACTATTATACCACCATCTCGGCTGTATTGCAATGGTTTTCAGCGTTTGATGAGAATTTTTTCGAGGTTTTATTACAAAATTCTACAATTTATTTTGTTTTTATCGTTCTTTAAAACTTATTGCTAAATCACATACAATACTTACATATCCTTTAGAACGAATATTAATTTCTCCTTAAAACTTATTGCTAAATCACATACCAGATTTCATATTTTTCTTTAAATCTATATTTATTATTATTTTCTTGATTAAGAAATAACTACATCTCATTATAAAAAATTTCTTGTATACATCCTTAAGATATATACAAGAAAAGCCTAACTTAAAACATTTTAAAAATTAATATTTATCACTATATCGAGTTGATTCATATCCTTGAGCATTCAATTTTCTAACCCACTTATCCAATATTTTTTTATTAATCTTATTAAATAGTCTTGTTTTTCCACAATATTTAACAATAGTAGGGCTTACAGCATAATATAATCTTATAAAAGCTCTTCCCCATACTCTATTATCAAGATAATAGTCCCTAAACCTTCTAAGAGTCCATACCTCTGGGCAATCATAAGTTCCATAAACAGCTGTAGCGACATAGCACCCCTGTTTAGTTTTTATTGTGCTTCTATCTGGAATTACATATGATGGATCCATCTCCTTAATCTTTTGATGTGCTTCCATGATTTCATTAACAATTTTCTCTTTAGCTTCATTAGTTAACGAATATTCAGTTGTCCAATATGAATTACCATTAATGAATTGTTGAGTGTATGAACAACATTTTACAAGCTCTTGAAGTATTTGAATTTTATTTTTGTAAATTTGAATCTTAAGATCTTTGCCATCTGGTATTGAATCCATTATGCAAGAAATTGCCGTGTCGTATAAAATTGTTGCAGCATTTGCTCTATCTCTAAATTGTTCAAAATCAAATTTATCAGGATGTCCTTCATCTCCAACATATTCTTTATAAATAGTTCGAGGATATGCATTATTAACAGCAGAATTAATTTCTTGTGCAATAAGCATCAAAGAGTCATCAAAATTCGAACCAGTTATCGAACAAAACTGCACAATATCACTTAAAATTTTCTGTACAATATCTATAATCATGGACGCATCATCTACGCTTGGATAATCTATATAGTGGCTACAAGCCAATCTTCCAAGAGACTCTAGTAAATTTTTCATCTCTTCTGTGCACTCTTTTTTCATCTCTTCTTTTTTGTCTTCTGGTGCAAATTTTATTGCATTTTCAAAACATGTTATAGATTCAAGAGTTCGGGGATTTACAACGGTTGACTGCCAGCCTGCAACTTTACCCTTTATAAACCATGCCTCATAATTCTCAGCATCAATTTCAATAACCTTGTTGCAATAATTTTCCGCTTCAGCATTATTATTTGAGTTCATAGCATTTTCAGCTAATTTTATATAGTTTTCTGAGTTACCTATGTTTTTTACATTTACCTCTCCCGAAATTTCTACTAATAGTTTCTTTGCTTCCTCTGGAGTGTATTTTGTGCCACAATATTGGCATACGAATAAGTCGTCTTTCTTTACAACATCATTAGATCCACATAATTCACATTTTATTGATTTCATTTGTTATTCCCCCTTTGAAAATATTGTAACAATAAAAAAGGAAAAATACAATAGACTTTTAAGACTATTATATTTTTCACACTCTAGAATGTTTTTCTAGTTTTTCTAACAAAATTCTACATTTTATTTTTTTCTTATCATTTTATTTAAATGTATTTCTTAATGCCACTTCTAGTAATTCTTTTTCATTTGAATTCATTGTATTTAATCTAACAAGTGGAATATTATATTTTTCTAGAATTTTATCTTTTAATCTATCCCTTATTTCTTGTTTTGTTCCTTCCTTGTGATAAAAATATCCATCAACTTCCACTGCCACAACCATTCTTTTATCCATTTTATTAAAGATTACAAAATCAATATGGGTCCAAGTTTTACTTGCAAAATTTCTCTCATTTTCCTCTAGTTTATCTAAATCTTCCAGCAATTCTGCTAAAGGTACATGAACAGCCACATCTAAATTATCATAATGTTGATTTCTTATATTCTCTTTAATTAAGTTATATGTGATGTTTTCTGAATCATATTCTGAAATTCTTTGCTTACCTTTTAAGTACTCTAATCTCTGTTTCTGATTTTGTTTATACAATAAGTCGTATATTGATTTTATCTTACTTGTTTCTACTTCAAAATTGTTATACTGAATATATTTTATTAAATCATCTATATTCGTTCCCTCATTCTCTTTGTTTCCAGAAACTACAACTCTTAAATATTTTTTAGCACGTGTTATAGCAACATTTAATAGTTTTGGATCATCCACGAACTCTCCGATTTCATTATCTACAGTAGTAATTACAACCGCATCTTTTTCTCTTCCTTGAAACTTATGAACAGTATCAACTTGAATATTATCTATTTCATTTTGCAAATTTTGTTTTTGAACTCTATATGGAGAAATAATTCCAATATCTTCATCCTCAACCTTTTTTCTTAATTCAGGCAAAACCTCTTTTTCTATAACATCAATTTGTCTTTGATTGTAATGTCCTCTTTCATAGTTTCCTTCTGGAGTAACGATTGCTTTTAATACATCATCTTCTCCTTTATCTTCAGTCATTATAATTAACTGATTATCGTAAAATTTTCTATTACAAAATCCAATAATCTTTGGGTGACATCTGTAGTGCTCCTGTAACATTGTCCTAGGAGCCTGACTAATTGTTGCAATTACAGAAGACAAAAAGCTATTTTCTAAATAATTGTACGAATCTTCTATATTATATTTTTTCGACATTTCCTCTATTTCATTACAATTTCGTGTGGTTATAACATTAGGTAATTGTTTTAAATCACCTACAATAACAGCATTTCTTGCTGAAGACAAAGCTAGTACACCCGTTATTAAATCCACTTGAGAAGCTTCGTCCATTATAATATAGTCAAACTTATATTCTGCTCCCAAACAATTTTTTATGGAATGTGTTGTACTTAGAACTATTGGATATTCCTGGTTAAATTGCAGGGACATAGTAGCAAGCTCTTCAAGTTTAAATACTTTTCTTGCTTCTCTTTCTTTATACTTGGTTCTAAGAAAATCTTTGAGCACACTCATTGAATAATCTGTCAATCTGTTCAATTTATTCTTATAATCCAAATAATTTAATTCCTTTTTGCAATCTTTTATACGTTTATTAATTTCAACTTCTCTAACAACAAAAAATAATTTATTATATATCTTTGCCAATTCTCCAACTCTTTTTCTTCTGTAAAACCTTAAATTTCCTATTCCATACACCCATGCAGATTTCAACTTAAATAATAAATCTATCGTTTCATTATTTGCTTCCAAGTCATCACATTCGACTTTCATGCGCATAATTATTTCAGATGAAACCCTATTAAGACTTCTAATTTTAGGCATATTTTCTATCTCTTTACCCTCTTGATTATTAAAATAATTATGCTCCGTCCTAATTTGATTCAACTCATCTTGCAAAGTTGCAATCTCATTCCTTAAAGAAAATATTCTCAAAATATCAGTATTTAAATTTTCAATCTCAAGCTCTAGCTTTTTTCTGTCCTCGAGCTTAACCTCAAATTTAGGATACTTTCCTGTTTGACGCTCTATAAAATCAACTTTATTACTATTTTTTCCAAGGCACGCACATAAATAATCCAATCCATATTTCTGCAATTTTTCATAAACATTATCAGTTGCAGAATTGTTATTTGAAACAATAGCAACTGTTTTCCCATTCTTTACAATATTAGCAATAATATTTAAAATAGTTTGGGTCTTTCCTGTTCCTGGAGGTCCTTCTATAATACTAATTTGACTTTCCATTGCTCTTCTTACAGCATTAAATTGCGATTTATTTGCACCAAACGGATAAATTATTGCTTCATTCTCATTTTTTATTTTATAATTTTCTCTATTAAAATTTTCGTTATTCGAGTTTTTCTTATTTAGATTTCCATTATTCAAATTTTTCTTATTCGGATTTCTATCATATAGCCAATTCTTCTCATATTCTATAGGATTCAAATATTTAAATAAAGCCGTATCTCTTTCAATAACATTAATTTTATTATACTCATTCGTAAGAATAGCTCTACCATCTTCAGTTTTTATACTAACAATCTCGGAAATATCTTTGAAATATTCAAACTTATCTGTTGAAAGCTTAATATTGGCACTCCTAGGTAGCAACTTCACCTGATAACTTTGAACAATCTTAGTAGTTCCATCTTTAAAGAAAAACTTGTAATATTCCGAAAAGTTTATTGCCTTTACAAGGTTAAACAAATAACCTCCATTTATCAGAAAATCATACTCTTCAACATCTATGTCTGCGGAATTAGTATAAAATTCAAAATCATTTACAGAATATGAATATTCCTTATCCGCCATTTTATATGATATATTTACAATTCCACCTTGATACTCATATTTAATTATATCGGCTGTCTTATCTTCTTTCTTTATTAATATTAAATATTTATCTACGTTCATTAGTTCTCCCAGTTACTTTTATCCTGTTTTGTAAATTATATAACAACGAAAAAGAAATTGGAATAGATTGTAAAAAGTTTATGAAGAAAATTTTCCATTCAGAATAGTATATCTATGTACATTTGGTCTTTTCGGAATAGGCTGGTTAGTTGACTGCATAGCATTATTATTTAAACCAAATCCATATTATGTATAAAGTATAAAATTTGCGGGAATCCATTAAAATTAAGAGATTCCCGCAAAAGCAGAATTTTATTTACTTTTTATTGAATTATCTCTCTTCATCTTCTACTTCTTTTACAAGTGCTGTTTTCATATTATTTCTTTTTCCACCATATATGTCATCAAACAAGCTATTGCCAACCATTAGTACACTCTCTGGGTTTACATTCATTTTTTCACATGCCTTTATAAAATTCTTTTTTAATGGTTTGCATGCAAATCCTATGTAATCTATTCCGTTTTCTTTAAAATATTTTTCTATATTTCTGTCTACGCCATTGCTTACAATCATAATTTTTATCTTGCCTTTTAACCCTTCAATCCATTCCTTATTACATTTTGGAATACATTTCATTTCTTTACGCAATGTATCATCTACATCCAAAATTATTGCTTCAATTCCATATTGCTGTTTCATTTTTTCGATTGCTTGTATATCTAATTCATTTACTTTGTTTAAAGTCATATCTGGCTTTATGATTTTTGATAGTGCATAGTGCACTAAATCACATAATTTTTCTGCTACTAAATCTTCTAAAGTCTTCATTTAATTATAAAATCTCCCACAATCTTTCAATAAGTTCATCAACATCAACACTATTATATTGGCTCAAACCTTGATTAATTTCCTTTATACTTTGATTTATTTCTTCTATTTTTTTTAAAATCTCATCATTTTCTCTTGTCTCAAATTTTTTCTCATCATCGTCATCAAAGGTATTATCATCATCTTCTTCATCATCAAATATATCAACTTTTTTCTCATGTTCTGCGGATTTTATATTCAAATTACTGCATAATTCTACTTGTTCCGGATTTTTAATTATATCCATTACCTCTTTCTCTGTAAAATGTAATAGATTCCCCTCTTTTAAAAATTTTATACTATTAAAATATCCAATCCAATTAATTTTTTCTAATTTTGAACATCCCTCAAAAGCATTTTCATACAAATATATATCTGTCGATAAACTCACATCTGATAGTGAAGTACAGTTTAGAAATGCTTGCTCCTCTATTTTTGTTGGAAAATGTTGAGAGACAACACTCAACTTCCTTAAATAATTGCAATCTTCAAATGCTCTTTCTCCAATTGTAATCTTAGAAGCACTTACAATTTCAACGCTTTCAAGACTTGTACATTCCTGGAATGCGCCTTTTTCAATTATTATATTACCATAATCAGCTGCAAAAATTTTAACATGTTTTAACATTTTAAGCTCTGCAAATGCATATTCTCGTATATATAGCCTCTTTTTTGCAATGATTTCAATATCTTCAATCTCAGAATTTTCAAAGGCATATTCAAAAATATTTAAATCATTATTAGAAATGATATTTATCTTTTTTAGCTTTCTACAATTTTCAAATACTCCTCTTCCGACTTCACACAAAGTATTTGGAAACTCAATTTTTTCAAGAGCGTCACAGCCCCAAAATGCATAATCTTTTATTCTCTTAATTCCATTGTTAAGTTTTACACCTTTTAATTCATAGCATCCATCAAATAACCTTTCATTAATATTTGCTACACTTCCTGGAATACTTATATTTTCAATACTGGCTCCTGATAAAGCTTCCATTCCAATCTCTTTTATTCCTTCATCAAGAATAATTTCACTAAATTCACTACATTCAAAAGCATTATCTTCAATCTTAATCACACTACTTGGTATTCTTATAGTATGTGATTCATTATAAAATCGGACAAATCTAAATGCGCCTTTGCCTATATATTTTAATTCTGCACTTAAATTTATATCACTGCCTGTATATAAATTTTCAAACGCACATTTTCCTATAAATACCACGCCGTTACCCATTTCAATTTCAAAAATATGGCTTCCCTTAAAAGCATCCTTTTCAATTATTTTCACATTATCTGGAATTATTAATTTTTCAACGCAATTTTCATTTTCAAAAGCCCCTTCACCAATAATAGAAACTGTTTCAGGAATTTTAATTACACTTTCTTGCACTAAATGTTTTTTTAAAACCCCATTTTCAATAATAAAATTACTTTCTTCCATACGTTTTTCTCCTTATTTTTTTATAATTATATAAAACAAATTCAAAGTTTATGTTCTATTATCTAAAATAATTCATCTTATGTGCCTATTAATTTGTACTTTATAATTTCGAGAAAACTTTACCTAAACTATCATTTATAACTAAATTTGCTTTATTGTCATAAGGAGTTGAATCCCTATTTATCAGTACAAGATTTTTTCCTCTAAAATAATTTATCAATCCGCTTGCTGGTTGAACAGTAAGTGACGTGCCAGCAACAATTAACAAATCAGCATTTTGAATAGCATATATCGAATTTTCGATTGTTTCCTCATCCAATCCCTCTTCATACAAAACCACATCTGGCTTTATTATTCCTCCACAACTACATCTCGGAATGCCATTGCTGTTAAACACATATTCAGCATCATAAAATTTGTGGCAATTCATACAATAATTTCGTAGTACGCTACCATGCAACTCATACACAACTTTAGAGCCAGCTTTCTGGTGTAGACCATCTATATTTTGCGTTATTACCGCCTTTAACTTACCTTTGGTTTCAAGTTCTGCAAGTTTTATATGCGTAATATTAGGTTGATATTTTAACGAGTTCATCTTTGATTTATAAAACTTAAAAAATTCTTCCGTTTTATTCATAAAAAACGTATGACTTAGTATTGTCTCAGGCGGATATTTATATTGCTGGTTATACAAGCCGTCCTTACTCCTAAAATCAGGAATTCCGCTTTCAGTTGACACGCCTGCACCGCCAAAGAATACAATATTATCACATTTGTTTACTAATTGTTTAAATTGCTGTATTTTATTCTCCATAATTATGCTCCTCTTTTATTTAAATAATTGTTTGAGACTGCTCGATTTTAAACTTTCTTTATGCTCTGGGAATTATTTCTCGTTTTCAAGGTCGTAAACCCATAAGCTCAAATGACCTTTTGCATCTATTGGTTCATTAAAGACATTCACATCTTCTAATTGCCAGCCATAATTTTCTTGAAAAGCACTTTTTGTATAAATATCACTATTTTCTTTTAATAATTCTTCTTTAAATTCAGGTGTAATTTTTATACAATCAACTAATGTTACTTTTCCTAAAATTTTACCTTGTGGCAACTCTTGTGGCAGATAATTTGCTAATCTTTTTACCGCTTCTTTATCAATTCCTTTACCAGCATGTATAAGAAGTTCTCCCCTATATTTAGTTTGCCAACTTCTAAATTCAAATCGCTTATCTCCTTGCATAATTAAAGTTGCCCATGGTTGCTTTATAGTTAAAACTTTCATAATTTACCTCGTTATTTCAATATTATTTAAGTTTATCTATCTACACATTTTAATATTCAAGATATATTTTTTTATTTCATTTTGATTATATCACTTTGTGTTAATTATTTTAATACATATTAACGCTTTTCTTTATATTTTATCTATGACAATAGCGTAAAATACTTGGTTTTTCAATTCTTGGTATGACCTTCGGGTTATGAGGGCGACCTGCCTGTTTTCTGTACTTTAGTGATATCAATGGTTTTGACTGGTATTTTAATGCCTTCGAGGTTTTTAGCATAACAAACATTTGTGTAATTTTTTGTACTTTTTTGAAAATTTTTTCCCCATTATTTCCCCAAGAATTTTACACAGATGTTCGTAATAAAAAATGGATATAAATGGGAAACCTAAAAATTTATTTTGGAGGTTTTAATTATGAAAGAAATAACATATCGTAACGAAGGAGATTATTTAATTCCTAATTTAGCAATAAAAGGAGCTGAATCTGATTACCATATTGGATTATATGGACGTTTAAAATTAGAGTATATGAAGAAACATCAGTTAGGTTTATATAGCGATTTAATATTAAATGGTACATTATCAGAGTACCTAATTGAGATAGATAAAACAGCAAATGCAAGAGTAAAAAAGATTATTAATAAACTTGCTAAGCAAGAAAAAGTTGATGAAAACTTGAAGCAAAATAATCAATTAGAGTGGGTTAGATGTATGAATAATATTAAAAATAGAGCTGAAGAAATTGTACTTAATGAACTAATTTATCGTTAAATAAAAAATTGAAAAGGATTAATTTTTGTCTTAGCAAGCACTGAATTTGTTCACACGAATTTTTCGTATTTTCAAATTCTATGCAATGGGACAATTCCCAATCCCTTTTATAAAATATTAAATGTTAGGAGAATTATTATGATAAATTTTAGAGAAGTAAATAAAGATGATATGTTAAAAGAATGGTTAGAATTTAGAGAGGAAACTGCTTTTTGTGAGATGACTCCTCAAGATAAAAAATATTGCATCTATTTTGAAGAAATTGCTGAGAAGATACTTAAAAATGTACCTAATAACAATAAGAAATATGTTCAAAAACAACTAGATCAACTTGATAAGAATTTCACGGATTACTTGTATTACTGGAACGAAAAATATTACAGAAATGGATTTGTTGATGGAAGTCAGCTAGTTATGGGATGTTTTGAGGAATAGCCCAATAAAGGATATTAGTTAAATCTAATATCCTTTATTTTTCAATTTTATTTTCTATTATTAGACTATTGTCTTTTTCTGGAGTAATCATTCCATTATTATATTTACATATATCTTCATAGTTATAATTAAACAAGTCTTTATAATATATCTCTGTACTAGAAATATATGTAGTATTTGAAACTTTTCTTTTTTTATGGTCATAAAAGTCACAACTATTAAATAATATGAACATACTCTCTCCTGAAGCAATAGATTTTCTTTTAATAATTTTATTTAATTTTATATTATGGACCTCTCTTTTATAAATATCTTCTCCTTTTGTAGTACCTTCATATCTATCATATTCAAGCGTAAGATTGCTTTTATTTACATCTAGTATTGATACACTAGCACCCGTATTTTTAACTTCTAATACTAAATAGTCATCTGCGTTGTCCACTCCATCTAATCCAAAGTTATTATAGACAAACAGATTTCTATTAAGTTTATCTATGTTTTTATCTAAAAAATTACTATCCAATATTGTCCAACTAATTTCTAAATAAGGTCTTTGCGATGTTCTTAAAATTTCATTGTTATATCTTCTGTCCATTTTTGTTATAAATAATAAGAAAAGTGCACTAACAATTGTTCCTGCATATGTTCCTATAAAAGATAGCCAGTCATATTTTTCTGTTAAATTATTAATATATGGGAAGAAAAAATGTCCCAAATTTATTGCGTCAATAAAAAATATAATTAATGGAATAAAAAAAATCATCCATAATATTTTAGATTGTTCCTTTTCTTCATTAAAATCTTTTTTTCTTTTTTTCATTATTTTCTCCTTGTATCTATGCTGTTTTTTTATAATAATCAGTTAGAATTTCCTTAAGTAAGATTACTACTTTGTTTTGTAGCTTATTTACTTCACCCATTGCATCAATAGTAAAAATGTTTTTTGTTAAAGGTACATCTACACCTATTTCATAAGCATATTTTCCAAACTTATCAATTTCTAAACAGATATCATAATTTTCATCTATCATATCTTGCTGGCAAGTTTTATAACATTCAAAATCACTAGGGGCTTGAATGCAATAATGAAATACTTCATTTCTTATTTCCAAGTATTTAGCATTTATACTATCCGGATATTCTTTTGGGTTTTCCAACTCATCTGATATATCTTCAACTAATTTTTTAATTATTGGGTTAGAACTTATCCAACTGTTGAATATATTATTATACTTTGGTGACCTTTTCATTATTCCTAATATCTTTAATCCTTCTTTTAAGTGAGAAATTAGTATTTTAAACAGATATATTTCAGCATTATCACTTAAAATACTATCTTGATCAGTTGTTGACTTCAATAAAGCTGTATTTATTTGCAAATCATTATATAATCTTGATATAAGATATATCATAAATCCTTCTTCATCCTTCTTGTAATATTTATTTCTATCAATATTCTCCATCCTTTAATCCTACTTTCTTAAAATATAATTCTAGTTCTTTACTAAATCTATCTAGCATATTTTTAATTTGAACCAAATAATTATCATCTTCATAATATTCAATTTTCATATCTAAATAATTAAATATATTGCCATTTTTTATGTTCTTATAATATGATTTATAATATTCAATCAATGATCTTTTTTCATTAAATTTATAAACAGCTGCGGATATATCATTTTTTTTGTTTTTATTTTTTGATATTTCATATTCATATTTTAATATATCATTATAATTATAAATATCTATAGGTAATAGGTAATCCGCATCAACTCTTTTTGTATTTATCATTCCAATTTGTCTTAAAACACATGCGATGCACATTCCACAATGGAAATTACCTATGCTTTTATTTCTAAAGTGAATAATGCCAGAATTTTTTGAGCATGTTCTTGTTTCGTTTTGTATTAAATTGTCATATTCTTTTGGTATTATCTCTATTACTTCCTTTTTAGTTTTATACTTAAAAGGATTTTCAATTCTAATATTCAACTCCAAAACTTTTAATATTTCATTAAACATATATAGTGTTTTTTGATTTGTTGTTTTTGTTACTCTTCTACTAAAGTTAAATTTTGGATTTAAAGACATTATCCCATTTTCATAAATTTTTATAACAGGAATTTGATAATAATCAGCATAAATAAAACAACTTGCTAAAAAAATAAGTGATCTAGTTCTTTCTGTATAGTGAGTTTCTTCATCACATGATATTTTATCAATTGATATATGTGTATTATTTTCTGTTTTCACAAGTTTTTCATATACAGTTTTAGCATTATTATTTTCTATATTATTAGATGCATATGTTACAAATATCGTCTTATTATCTTTTTCCATGCAAGTACCCGCCATTGAATCCAAACCACCTGATAATAAGGCTAATGAATTATACGTTTTATTGTCTAATATTATTTGTTTTCTTTCTAATTTCTTTTTTTCTTTTTGCTTTATAAATTCTATATTCCATATTTCACCATTAGTCATATATTTTAATAATTTTTCTATATTGTTTTTTATTTGTTTGAACTTTTTAACATTATTCACAGGTACTACTATAGAAAGCTTTTCTTTATTATCTAAATCCTCTTGCCTCTTTGTATAAAAATCTGTATAACATATATATGAAATTGTATCAAAAAGATCTAAAATAACTGTATTTGAATATGTGTTGATACCTAATAAATTATAATCATTGTAATGTTTTTTATATGGATTTTCATCATTAAAACAATTTATCATTTTACTCCTTCTTTCTTCTCAACTTGTTTAATATTCTGGAAATGGTATTGCTAACTTTTTGAAAAATTGTTTTTTCGTTTTTCTCTTTTTCAAGTTCTTCAAAATTTAATTGTTGCATTTCTATATTTATTATAGGTTCTATTTCTTCATTCATATATAATTCAATATCTTTATTATATATTTCTGTATCAAATCCCTCTAATTCATTTAACGCATCCTCGTATGTATATTGTTTAAATATATTTGATGTTATATTTTTAGTAAACTCTGATAAAAATGAAATAAAGTCGCTTATTGGATCTAATATGTCTATTTTATCCATAGTCTCATTAAATGATGTTTTTAATATTTCATTATCATTTATGCCAATATAATCACATATTTTTTCCTTCAATTCTATGTTTGATAAGCCTGCTATTCCTCCAAATCCTATTCCTCCAAGATTTCCTTCTTTAGCAGCTGTATGTAATTTTGATAACTTAACTATACCGTTCGAATATTCTTCAGAACACAAATTTTTTTGCAATGTAATCTTTACTTTTGAAGTTCCTCTATCAGGAAAGATTAACTTTACTAATAATTTTGCTATTCCTTCTGCATTTGGTTTAATATTCCCTCTTTCTAATTCTTGATTTATTACTCTTTGACTTCTATCATATGAATTTCTAGTTGAAGACCCCATTTTTACACCTCTTTTTTGAATTTATTTTACTACAAAAGTAAAGAAAAAAATGTCGAAACTTGTCACTAATTATCAAAAAAAGCAAAATAATTTTGTAAAATTAATTACATTGTTATTTTGCCTTTCTTTTGTTATTATTTATTATTTATTTTATTAAATTCTCTCTTTATCACTAATGCTTGTTTGCAAAACCATTCAAAAGCTTCTTCCCATGTTTCTTGATTGACTACATCACATTTTTTAGTAGCTTTTATTCTAGCTGCTTTCTTATTATCCAATCTTTGCCATTTATATTTTAAATTAGTTTTTTCTTCTATTTTATCTTTATTGTTATAAAACAAGTCGTATATATCTTTGTTATTATCTATATATACTTCTATTCCTATTTCATTTCTTTGTGTTGCACAAGTTAATGAAATATGATATTCAGAGCTTCCCATAGGTAAATCATACCAATGTTGTGGTAAAGCTTTTCTTTTATTAAATTCTTTTGAATATTCCTCATTACTTGCTCCATATTCTCCGAAAGCTTGCCAAAATTCACCTTGTAATTTTTGAGCTTTTCCTAATCCACTATTTGATTTTTGAGATTTCCCCCAATCATTAGGTTTTGATACTATATTAAATTTAGGTGCTGCCAATGAATCTCCTATTCTCTATACTTCTATTTCTAATAGAAAAAAACCTACTTCTTCATCTGTATGCATATTTAACCATTCAATTGCTTGTCTATGTTCATCTCTAGCTCTTTTAACTATCCATATAATTGTCTTTGCATCTTTTCCAGAAGCATATGTAATTATTTTGCCAAGATGATCATGATTTGAATCTTCAAGTTGATTTTCTATGACAACTTTCCTGTCTGTTCCTTCTTCTTTTCCGTATATATCTACACTATACTTTCCAACAGCCGATTCTCTTTCTTCTAATACAATATCTACTCCTATCGTATCACTCAATTCTTTTAAATTTTCTTCCTTACTTAACCATACAGAAAAATCATATTCCTCATTAGCCCATATATCTCTTAAATTAACTTTTTCAAGTTTACCCAATTTGTTCATAATAATTCTACTCCCTTATAAACATTAATCTAAATATTTTTTTAAATAATGTTCAAAATGATTCAATAATTCTACTCCTGTCATTTTTGGTCTCCACATAAAGAAATTATTTTGATATTTATCAAACCAAAAAGTAATCTCTCTAACTCTCTTAGGATCTCTTGTAATATCTCCTTCAAACACAACCCAAAACGGAAGAATTTCTTTATCTGTTATTCCACTTATCTCTCTATATTTTTTTAACAAACCTGGTGTAAATAATTTGCACAATCTTTCATGTGCATTTCCTCGTCCTGCACTTGGATCTTTTCCTTCTACCCATCCATCTTGTCTTTTAATTTCACCAAATAGTATTTTCCCTGTTTCAGTATTTTCAATAGCAAAATCTGGAGAAACTCCCCATGCGGTATTTTTATAATCAATTTTAGGATTATATATTTGCTTTAAAACATCTTCACTTAATTTTACATTTGCATATAAATTTTTTAAATGTACTGGTTTTTCATGTAATTTGTATATAGTTCCTTCAAATGCCTCATAGAACACTTCATATAGATTCTGTTCTGCTATAGCTGCTTTTTTTCCACTCACATTTTCCCAATTTAATCTATTACTTAATTCTTTTTTTCCCATATTAATTCCCCCCAAAATACTACATATTAATTAAAAGTTCACTTAATGTGATTTTTAATCCATCTGTTATTTTCTTTAAATTCATTATTGTAATATTATGCTTTCCTTTTTCTACGGAAGAATAATATGTTCTGTCCATACCTATTAGTAATGCAAAATCTTCTTGACTAATCCCTATTTTATTCCTATATTCTCTTATTCTTTTACCTAATTCGACTAAATCCATGTTTATCCCCCTAAATATATAAATATAATACATTTTTTATGCTTATTTCACAACGGGATATATACAACATTTTTTATGTTTTTTATTGACTTTATATGAAAAAAATTGTATTATATATTTCGGAGGTACAATATGAGCGAATCTAATGAAAATAATATAACTGCGTATTCAATTTATAATGTTCAAGCTAAAAAAAGAAAGAAAATAAATCCACTTGATGAGTTATATCCTAAATTACCAAATAAGAAATACCAAATAATTTACATGGATCCACCATGGGATTATGGGGGAAAAATGCAGTATGATAAATCAACTATCAAGTCAGAAAATATAGGATTTAAGAAAAATATTTTTTTAAGTTCAGCATCTTTTAAATATCCAACAGTAAAATTAAAAGATTTAATGGAGTTAAACATACCATATATAGCTGATGAGAAAAGTTGCTTATTGTTTATGTGGACTACTGGTCCTCAATTTGCTAATTCAATAAAATTAGGAGAATCTTGGGGATTTGAATATAAAACCATTGCATTTGTTTGGGATAAAATGATACATAATCCTGGTAGATACACTCTATCACAAACTGAATTTTGTATTGTTTTTAAACGAGGTACTATTCCTACTCCACGTGGTGCAAGAAATATAAGGCAACTTATTGCAATCCCAAGAGGTGAACATAGTCAAAAGCCAACAAAAGTTATTGAAGGTATAACAAAAATGTTCCCTGAGCAATCAAAAATAGAACTTTTTGCAAGAGCAAATTATTATGGATGGGATAATTGGGGATTGGAAATTCCAGATAATAAAATTGAAATACCAACAAATGAAGATTTAGAGGAAACAGATCTTCAAACAAATCTATTTAAAAAATAAAAGACTTTTTGTCTTTTATTTTTTTATCTTGAAAAGGGATTGGGATATAATCCCATTGAACAGAATTTGAGACAAGCAGAAATTTCGGTCTCCCTATTTCAGTGCTTGCTGGGAGAAGAAATCAATTTTTCGGTCTTCCAAATTCATTGCTTGCTAGGACAAGAAAATGACTTTATTAAATTTTTTATGCACTATTTTAGGTGCATTAATTGCCACTTTTATGTTCCAGTAGGACAGAAAAAAGTACCTGGACTTTTCCAAATCCAAGTACTTTTTGTCATTTTTTTAGATTTCTTTTATAGCATGTTCTCTCCTATAAAAATTCAAGTGTTGTATCTCTAAATTCATCATTTTGTTACTTATAACTTTGCATGGTACTGTTTTAAGTCCTGCATTTTTTGCAGCAATAAATGTATTTAAACAATTATAAAGTACATAATCTTCTCCTATTTTAGTAACATTAAATGGTCTTTTAACTCCGAATAGTTTTATTCTTTGTTCCATATTTTTATGCAAATCGTCAACCTTTTCTCTAAATTATCTGTCCCCTATTTTTATTTTTTCTACTGGTATATTTTTAATTTCTGAATCTTTTATCATACTTTATTCCTCTCATTCTATTTACTTTTTTTATTTTTTATATTAAAATATATTTAACTTGATGGGGTTAGTATT
>ULWW01016683.1_pt1 | contig 44695 bp, 44 predicted proteins | sample 1960741 | NCBI WGS metagenome assembly ULWW01 (sample SAMEA4835823, study PRJEB28245) | human gut metagenome | biome: gut microbiome; material: fecal sample | place: Denmark | collected 2008
AAGGCTTATTATTACATACAGACAGCCGATAAAGTACGCTACCATTATAATGTGCAAGTCCTACAGTATGAGGATAATGGTGAAGCGGAACCAAAATGGCCGCATCTGACCAGTGTGGGAACGCCGACAAACGACGCAGCAACGAAGCCGTACTTTGTTCCCGTAGGCCTTCGCGAAGATTTTGCCTTCACCGTAAAGGATATTAAAATTGAGCATGCTGAAAGTTTGACGAAGTGTGCTGTAGCTACTTCAAAAACTTATACAACCTATGATGCCGGAACTATCAAGTTCTATGTGGACAATCTTCCTACAGAGAACGATAAGCTTGAAGGCTATGGTGGTACAGATTATGGCTTTAATTTTCAAACAAGCAACGACCTTGTAACAGTGAAGGGTGCTGCTGATACCGATACGGTGCAGTTTTACAATCTGGTCAATCTATCTGTAGCTAATAATTTTGGGTTTCATAACAAGGCTTATTATTACATACAGACAGCCGATAAAGTACGCTATCATTATAATGTGCAAGTCCTACAGTACACAGGCGAAGCTGGCGAGGAATTGACACTCAGCGCCGGTTCCGCAACGCGTACCAGCAAAGAAGAGGCCAGTGTGAAGTTCAGCGCTTCCGCAGCAGGCAATTACTACTATGCCCTGTATGACGAGCAGCAAACCGCGCCTGCGGTGGATACTACTTCGGCTAACACAAATACGGGTACGATGGCTACGACCAACACGATCACAATCAGTGGTATGACGGATTGTAGAACCAAGTATCTGTATATTGTGGGTGTTGATGCGGCTGGAAAGGCCAGCGCCCCGCTGGAGATCGTGATTCCGGGTATTCCTTTTGAACTCAAGCATGATAAGCAAGGACTTCGTGGTTTTACAACTCTTGACGGAAGCGGCAACATAACAAATGGCTGGCTGTATACAGAGAAATTCACGGATGCCTTCGGCAAGACGATCACAAAGGCTGTTCCGGGAGAGAAGGTCACCGTGAATTTTGGCGTATTTGCTATTGACGAAGTTACACCTCTGGGCAGCGTCCATTATGATAAGGACGCTGATGTCATTACTGACTCAATAGGTATACGGCAGCATGTCCTGAAAAAATGGAACATTTCAGGATTGGGCGAATTTACAACGACAGAGAGAAGTTTCACTTTCACCATGCCGGAAAACGACGTTACCATCCAAGCGGAGACTGAACTTTCTGGTGTACCGATTCAGCTTAAATCGAGTGACGCCAATGTGCAGGCCACACTCAGGTGCGACGCCCAGCTCGGCAGCGGCAGCGGCAGCGCCTGCTATTACAGTGATAAGCGTGACTGCCTTGTTGCTGGTGCCAGCGTAACGCTTAGAGCCTACTCGATTGCGGACGGTTATGTACTGGACAAGTGGGAGATCACCAGCAACGGTACTCCCGTTGACGAAAGCAAAATCACGCGCAATGAGGATGGCAGTGCGGAACTTACTCTGGAGGCAGGCGGCGACTATGTGTTTACCGCAGTCCTGCGCGAGAAAAAGTTCGCCAGTGTGACCGCCGAAGTAAATGACTCGACTATGGGCAGCGCTACAGTCACCGTTGGTGAGAACACCGGCACCTCTCTGCCTCTCGTTTACGAGGGCCAAAGCGTCATTCTCACTGCTGCCCCCGGCTCACGCTATATGCTGGAGCGCTGGGAGGTCAAGGATGCCGATAACAAGGATGTGACATACACCGTTGCAGAGGATGTCAACAACGTTGCCACCTTCATCATGCCTGACACCGGCAAGAGCATCACCGCCAAGGCATTCTTCAAGGTCGATCCCGAGCAGGCCAGCACGGAAAATGCCCTGACCGCAGTAGAACTGGATGTTCCCGGCGCTGCGGTATCCCGGTCGGGCAGCACGTTCACCATTACCCTGCCCGCTGGCACAAACACCAGCAAGCTGAGTGAGAAGATCCTGAAGCTGACGATCTCCGATTTAGCCACAGTCACCAAGGAAGGCGACCCGGACAAGGATTGGACGGCAGGCGCCGCCTGCGGTATGGAGCTGGATAAGGCTGCGACCTTCACGGTAACAGCGGAAAAGGGCAACACCCAGACGTACACGATCATCATTACCAAGGCCAAGAGCAGCGAGAAGGATATTACTGCCGCTGTTCTGCTGAACCAGACCGGTGACACCACGCCGTTTGCAAGAGCGGAAATCAGTGAAACCGAAATCATCTTTACCCTGCCTTCTGATACGGATAAGGCCGTGTTGAACAGCATCGGTATGAAATACCTGAAGCTGACTTATCCGGAATCGGCTACCGTGAAGATGAAGGACGGTTATGATGATGCGACGAATGCCGGCTACAGGTGGAGCAACGGCGATGTAATGTGCAATATGTCCATAAACTCGCCGGTCAAGTTCACCGTTACCGCCGAGGATGGCAGCACGAAGGAGTACACGATTGAGATCAAGTACACCGCTCCCGCTGCCCCCACCCTGTCCGATGGCTCTGCTACCCGCAGCAGCAAGACCGCCGCAACGGTGAAGTTTACCACCAATGAGGCAGGCACCTACTACTACAAGGTAGTGACCCACGGCGCGACAGCTCCCACGGCGGATGAAATCGTGAAATCCACCACTAAGGGTACGGCCAGTGCGGGTGAGACGACCTTCACTCTCAGCAATTTGACTGAGGATGCGCGTGACGTCTACATCGTGGTCGTAAGCGCAGCCGGTGGCGAGAGTGCACCTCTGAAGGTGGAGATTCCCGCCTATGGCAGCGGCACCGATACGCCGGATACCGGCGCGTATAAGATCTCGATAAGCGCACCCAAGGGTGGTACAATCACCACCAACCGCACCAAGGCGGATGCGGGTGACGAGATCATCGTTACCGTAACGCCCGACAACGGCTATCAGATGGTGTCTGGCTCTCTGACCTACACGCTGGCAACAGCGGGCGGCGAAACCAAAACCATCACCAACGGACGCTTTACCATGCCTGCGGGCGATGTGTCTATCACCTGTAAATGGGAGACTGCCACAACGACCGCCAAGGGCATCACCAGCTTCTCCATCAACGGCATAGCTGGCGCGGTGAACAACACCACTAACACCATCACCATCACCATGCCCCGCGGCACGGATGTGACAAAGCTGACTCCCACTATCTCCACCAACGGCGTTAAATCACTCACGCCTGGTAGTGGCGAGATAGTGAACTTCACCAATTCCGTGAACTACACGGCCACCATGGAGGATGGCAGCACAAAGACCTATACTGTCACGGTTTACGTGGAAAAGGGTACGCTGTCCGACCAGTTCTGGGACAAGCTGACGGATTTCGTCAACCAAGTCCCCTGGTGGGAGTACGCAAAGCAGCAGCAAAGTACTAGTAGCTATCCTAAGTATTGGTAAATCCCCCTCTTTACCAGAGAAAGACGTCGGCATTTCTGCCGACGTCTTTCTCATTTTTATTTGCCGTCCTTCGCCGCTACAAACCAGCGGCCTTTTTCAAACCAGAGATAACTCTCCTGCCCCCGTATCCGACAGGTATACCGGTCTCCCACGCCGCCCACGCTCTGGCAGGCAGCGCGGCGTACATCCAGTATCTTGTCAATGTGATACCTTCGTGTCTCGTCAAATTCGATCTCAATGGGACGCATTTTCCCACTTGCATCAAAATGTACCGTCACCGGCACATACCGCTTTTCAAGCTCCATTCATATACCCCCTATCCTGCGAAGTACCCCACGGGATGTACGGTGTGGTCATCCTTGGGATTGATACAGCCCAGCACCGGATCGGACATGGTAATGGCGCGGCGCACGCTCATATAGCCATATCGCTGCCGCAGCCTGTCCACAGTCACATCGATCTGCTCCCACGCGCTCCGACGCCTATCGTTATCAAAAAGTGAAGTTTGTATACCAATAGTCGCATCTACCAGATCGGCGCCACGCACACCAATACTGCGTATCGGTGCCGTCCATGAATAGCTGCGACGGAACAGGTCGAACGCCACTTCTGCGATCTCCGCACTGGAGCAGGTCGGAACCGCCAGCTTCCGCTGGCGGCTATACCAGTGCAGTTCTTTGTCCCGGACGCTGACTTCGACCACCGTACACTTTGATGCCAGTTCCCGCATCCTGCAGGCGACGCTTTCCGCCAAAAGATACAGCATGAGACACACATCATCGTCATTGACCAAATCGCGCGGTGTGGTGGCGCTGTTGCCCACCGATTTTATGGCACGAATATGGTCACTGCGCTGCACAGGTGATATATCTAATCCGTTGGCGAAGGTGTGCAGCACCAGTCCCATCTTTCCCAGCTTATATTCCAGAAGCTCCGGCGATGCCTCCGCAAGCTGCCCAATGGTATATATCCCAACACCGCGCAGCTTGCGTTCAGTGGCCGGACCAACATAGAGAAGGTCGGCTGCCGGCAACGGATAGACGAGTTCTTTGTAATTATCCCGCTCGATATGGGTAATGGCGTCCGGCTTTTTGTAGTCGCTGCCCAGCTTCGCCGTGATCTTATTATCGGAAACGCCGATGCTGGCGGTGATGCCCAGCTCAAACTTGATCCGCTCGCTGATCTCTTCAGCAATACTCATGGCCGAGCCGAACAGTCCAACGCTGCTGGTCACATCCAGCCAGCTTTCATCAAGGCCAAACGGCTCAATCTGGTCGGTGTATCTCTCGTAGATCTCGCGGGCCATTTTACTGAACCGGATATATTCATTCATGTCGGCAGGCAGCACCACCAGATCAGGACAGACCTGTTTCGCCTGCCAGATAGCCATACCGGTCTTGACGCCACGTGGCTTCGCTATGTAGTTGGCAGTAAGGACGATCCCATGGCGGGCCTCCGGATCACCACAGACCGCCACCGGCTTTTGCCGCAGCTCAGGGCGACGCTGGCATTCTACGGAGGCATAGTCGGGTAAGGGGAGAACATTACTGCTCGCCCCTCCCCTAAGAACCGTACGTGATGGTTTCCCATCATACGGCTCAAGCCTTTCAAAGCCTATTGCTGCCGCAATAAGCCGGCTGAAAAGGTTGGAATGTGTGAATCTTCAAATGACAGTTAGGATGAACCAGAAAATTGGTCGTCTGGGTACCGTTCCTGTATTTATGGCATTGGCCACCTGTTTCCAAAGTCAGCTTTCCCCCGCACAGGGCGCATAGACCTTTTTGCTGGTTGAACAGCCTCCTAAGCGTTTTGTTGCCCGCTACGCTGACCCGCATCTTCTCTGTTTCCCTTTCTTCCAAATACAGCTGCCATTCTTCATCGTAGGGATTTGCCTTATCCCGGATTGCAGGAAACCGTGCGATTTTAGTGTCTGACGCATATTCCAGAGCATAGTATCCCGTAGTTCCGTCCTCCCGTTTCCATTGACAGGAGAAAGTCCAGTTGCGGCGATAGATGCGGTGGAAGTATCGCTTTGCAATCCATCTGGCGCCTTTATTATGGTGCCTGCGTTTTGCCCATCTCCAGAGCGCGAAGAAAATCTGAGCATCTATGTATTGGAACGTTTTCGAGGAAACATTGAAACGATGGAAATTTACCCAACCCCGAATAACGGGATTCAGCCGCATAATCAAGTCTTGCTGTGAGGTGGCTTTATTTTGGCGTATGATGCCCCTGACTTTCGCAAGGAAGGATTTGATTCCCGCCTTGGAGGGTCGAATCAACAGTTTGCCATTATATTTCCTCACGTTGCAGCCAAGAAAATCGAATCCCTCGTCGATGTGCGTGATGACCGTCTTTTCCTGTGATAAGGTCAGCCCTCTCTCTTGCAGGAAACCTTGAATCATGGGCTTTACTTCATATTCCAGGATGTCCGGGGATACGCCGGTAACGATAAAGTCATCGGCGTATCTTGTGAAATTGACTTTGGGGTTGAATAGCTTCCCGTTCATCCACTTTCGCTGAAAGTGTCCTTTTAGCAACTTTTCCATTCCATCCAGTACCATGTTGCAGATTACAGTTGAGATGGTGCCGCCTTGAGGTGTCCCGGCTTCTGTTTCATGCAGTTGCCCTTGTTCAATGTACCCGCTTTTGAGAAATTGTCTGAGGATACTCTTATCCATGGGAATGTGTTCAAGAATCCAATTGTGGCTGATATTGTCGAAGCATCCTTTTATGTCTCCTTCCAGCACCCACTGAGGGGCGGTGGATATGGCGAGACAATTAAAGCAGTGCTCGATGGCATCTTGCACACATCGCTGCGGACGAAACCCATAGGAGTGCGGGTCTGCTGTCGTTTCGGCGATTGGTTCCAGCGCCAGACGGTACAGTGTCTGCATGGCTCTGTCCGTCATTGTCGGGATGCTGAGCGGCCGAAGTTTTCCGTTTTTCTTTGGAATATACACCCGTCTGAGCGGCTGTGCTTTGTAGCCTCGTCTTTTCAGCTTCCCTATGGCTTTGAACTTTCCGCTGGGAGTATCCCATAATTCATGGTCCACGCCGGAAGTTCGCTTACCTTGATTTTCTGTCACTTGTTTTACCGCCAACGCTTTTGCGTAGAACGAGTGCGTCAGCGTCCACTGCAAGGCTTTCACCTTGCCCCATTTCTTTTCCTTTACAGCCTTTGCAATACGCATTTGCAGTTTCTTCACACTGCGCTCTGCGGCCTTGAAATCTATCTCCTGCCAGCTTTGCGCGGTGCGGGGAGTCGCACACAGTTGCCTGTTCATCTGCCTTACTCCTTTCAGAAATTTTTCAAATTCTCTTGCAAAGAAAGACCAGGCGGAAGTCTGCTCACTTTCGGGTGAAGTGATGTTTCAACTCCTATCCCGGCCATTACAGTCGGGCATTCGCTTTCTCCGCCGCTCCTTTACCTCCACACCCCATCGGCTTTCCTTACGGTCAGCGTTCCGCTTTGGCGGAGGATATAGAGGCTTACCACGTTTCCCTGGATTGACGCTGACAACTTAGGCTCTGCCTTTTCGCCGGAAGCCCTCTGAACCGTGTGTTCCATGCTTTCAGGAGAACAACTCGACTTCATTCCCGTTTTGGGTCAGGCCTGTCAGCAGCTTTGGCCTGTTCATGATAACGACGTTTATCAGCAGTTCAGTTTTCTTAGCCATATTGCCCCAGCCAGCTCCCTGGCCGCCTTGCTGCTGGCAGCCTTGCCGTCCCCTCACGGTTTCAGCTTCATCCTTTGATGATAGGGCTACTGTGTCTCGCTCCGTTTCCTCATAACCGTTGCCAGTTACTTTGTGAGCGATAGGCTCCGCTGACGGTACAGCGGGTTCTCTCATGCCGGAGAACAGTCAATCCAGTGACTTCGTGTCACACAAATGCGTTCATGTCCACATGCAGAATATGCCGCCCCATCCTTTGCCCCTCCTCACGGTTTTCTTATCCCTCATAATAGAACATAAGTTCTAAATACGCAAGTGGTAAATTGAGGAAGCTCTGTACGGTGCTGGCATTTTGACAATACAAAATATGGGAGGAGTATATGCGCGGCATTTACAGCGGTTGTGCATTGATAAAAAAGAGACTGGCGGTAAGGCTGTATCTACGAGAAAAAATTCTACGCCCTACACAAAAAATGCTGTGGCCTGAACAGATTTCCGACATACGTTGCACCGTCCGCGCCTCGGAAGTATTCTTCCCGGTTTATAGTTCGCCCTCACCCTTGTCGTCATATCCGTAAAGCCGGGCAGCAGCTATGACTTCCTTTGCGAATTTCAGTAATGCGTCCTCTGGGGCATCTTTTCGCATCGCATTGCTTGCCGAAGATGCCAGCCATATCAATTCCGATTTGAGCGCCCCGTATGCCTGTCGGTCGTCGGCCTTTTGGCTGTCTCGCTCAAGGGCCTCAGCGATGGCGGCGTATTTGTGGTAGGCATTGTCGTACTTTTTCATGCCTACGCTTTGATAGTCGTTATAGGCTTCCTGCGCCTTACGGGTAAAGTACGCAGCATATGCCTCCACAATCTGCTGATCGGCCATGTTGTCAACTCGTATCATATGTTCAACTCCTATAATAATAACTATGGTTAAGGCGCGGCAGCCAGCCGCGCCTTTCTTCACCTCAAAACCGAAACGGGTAGAATGAGAAAGTATTCTCCTTCTTTAGTCTAGGGTTTCTTCAATATTGCCAATCGCATCTTTCACGCTGCCAATCGCATCGGTGATGCACTCGTTGCCCTGCTGATCTTCGGTGGGTAGAAGGCCCTCAAGGTTCGATTTTATCATGTCTAACTGGCCTATAACGGCCTGCAGCACCGTGTTATGTAGCTTCCTCATTTCTGTCCTCCTGTGTTTAAGTGCTTTAGCATTTGATCAATGGAATCGACGTCCCCGCCGATAGCCAGAAGATACCGTTCGATTTCTGTCCCGCTGCGAAAATGCCTTGCACAGCGGCCAGCAACCGCTCTGGCATGATTCCGCACCCAACCTGGCAGCTTCATAATGTTAGTCTTTCAGTCATGCCAAGCGACTACCCAAGGCATATTGCTGCCACTCCATGTGTTATAATGAATCGCCGCAATTTTGATGTCATTATAGGTGAATCGACTTTGCGCTCTTCTTCCACCAAAGTAAGCGAGTATGCCTTGCTTTTTCAGCTCTGCCACTCGGTTTAAGGCATCCTTTCGGCTCCAGCACCACTCAAATCTGTTTACATCTCTATGCGTAATCGTTGTATGCGTCATGCTGAATCCTTTCTGCCCTCGTAACCTCCGGGGCGGGATTTCATCAGTTCTAGCAGTCTGTGATGATGTAGTCATTTTTCATGCAGCTAATGGTGGCTCTGGCTCTGCCAGCCGCATCTTCGGCAAGTTTTCTAGCTTGGAGTTCTTTTTTTGTTTTACCAACCGGAACCATACTCAATAGGTAATCAATTTCTTTCCGCAGGTCGTCAAGGTCATTTATATAAGCTTCTTGGTTTGTCATGATTTTTTCCTTTCACTCATTTCCTGTGCCTTATCGTGCTTCTCGGCTATGCAAGAGTTGCAAGGCCGTAATCTCGCTTTCATGAGTCCTGTATCGCAGCCAGGGAGTTCAGGAGCGAATGGAAGCCATCTTCTCCCAGCATAGCGGCAGCATCGAACGGAATGCTTTCTGATGCCGTGACAGGTGGAATATCTCCGGGCGTATTCCCCTCCGTTGCAGGTGTGGCTTCCGGCTGCATGTTGGACAGTATCTCATGCACCAACTGTTCCACTGTCTGTCGGTCTATCCTGGGCACAGCTGCGGCTTCCGGTGACTCCGGACAATTTATATAATGTATCACGGCATTGACAAGGAACTGTGCCTTGCGCCGCCCCTGTTCGTTCAGAATAGCAGCTACTTGCTGGTGGCTTGGGTCGCCGGCATTGAATTGCACCGTGAATCGGAAGGCGTCTTTCTTCTCGCCCATACTGTTCACCTATTTGCTTTTGTGGCCGCGTATAGGAGCCCGTACCCGGCAGCGTTGGCGCCGATCTCCTCCACGAAGATGGCTGTACCGATCTTGCCGGAGTTTTCGATCTGTTTGCGGAGCAGCAGTGAGCCGCCGCCTACGAAAATGACCTTGCCGGTACGCAGCTCTATCTTCCGCTCACGCAGGGTGCGGAAAAGGTCTGCCACAAAGGACTCTGCGCCGCGCTCTACCAGCGCTTGGATCTCGCTTCCATACTCTGTACTGCGGCCGGTAAGGATGGCGTCAATGTCCGTTTCCTCCAGCAGCAGATCATAGTCGGCGCGGATCTTGGACAGCAGCCGATTGTAGAGCGTGATAATGCCGTTTTCCAGCGAATCGCAGGATGCCCAGTCCGCCGCGCCGTAGCGCAGGGAGAGATAGTCGGCGGTAAAGCCGCCAATATCGATTACAATGGCCTTGGCAACCGTACCGAGCTGGAGCTGCTTGAATACCGGCGCTGTGGCTGCCAGTGCCTGCGGGAAACAGATCGCTTCCGTGATACAGATGGAATAGACCTTGCCGTTAAACTCGAAGCCGATCATACCCCGGTCAAGGAAGTATTGGGCGAAGCGCTTATACTGCGTGCCGTAATGTGCGGGCGGCAGCCCAACGGCAAGCTGAATGTCCATCAGCTGATCCGGCGCATACCGGCCTGCGGCATTGATCTCATAGGCAATGGCGAACAGCGTCAGGATGAAGAACCGGTCGTCCTCCGTCTTATCCCGAATATAAGGGATACGCTGATCAGAGAGGGTGTAATACTTCCCGTTGTAGAACATGATGTTATCACCAAAGGGCGGTCGGGTATCGCTTTCCATCAGGCCGGAGGTAAATGTCCGGCTGGTGGTCTTGATCTGTTTATTTCCGTGGTCGATACAGACTAACATAGAATCAACTCCTTAATTTTGTGTTTATACTGTGTTTATACGACTTTAATATGCATTACTGCAACAGATAGGAAAAAGACCGACGTGGAAATCTCCACGTCGGTCTTTATACACATTCATCAGAGCTTCTTCAATTCTTCCAGAAAGTCCGGAAGGATATCGAAGATGATGGTACAGATAACCGTCCAGTTGGTATCCTCATAGTGATGCACCAGCCGATGGCGCAGTCCTGCAATTTTGATCCATGGGATATTGGGGTGTGCATTCCTGAACTCTTCCGACAGGTTTGCCGCGTGCTCTCCGATATTATACAGCGGCGTTGTGATAGCCCATTGGACAGGCTCTTTTTCAAAGATCACACCCGGTGTAATATGCTCTGTGCGCACATAGTCCAACAGCTTTTCCGTTGTCTCACGGATCTTTTCCACCCGTTGCTGGTCGCTGTACTTCATGCGATCTGCACTCCTTCCTCCTGAATCGCGCGGTAAAAAGCGCTTCCGGGGGTGATCTCCCGCAGTTCATAGACGTCCACCGGCTTTTGCAGTGTACGGTGCAGCTCTTCCGCGATGCAGAACACATCTGTCGGATCAAACTGTGCTCCGCCGACTATAACCATGTCGATGTCAGAAGCAGCGTCTGCCTCCTGTCTGGCGTAAGAGCCGAACAGGATCGCTTTTTCAGCCTTGTACTTCTTCAGCAGCGGCAATACAGCGGCGATGATCTCGTTCAACGTATAGATATGCTCAGACACAGCTTCCACCTCCGTCTCTTATCATATGTCATTTTGTATTTTTATCTTACCCTAATCAAGTGGGATTGTCAACGGATGTCTGTATCTGCCGTTGTTTACGCTCCTTGTTAACAGATGTATAAGGCAGGCGTGGAGATCCCACGCCTGCCTTATACAGATTTGTCAGAGTTTTTTCAACCCATCCAGAAAGTTTTGAAGCGCATGGAAGATAGTGAGCCAACTGATCAGTCAGTTATTCTCTCCTATCATCAATTAAGAGAAGATCATCCCGTGCTGCGGCATGGTCACATAGTTCATCCGAGAAGCCGGAGATACTGAACAGGACGTACCACACTTTTCGTTGATCTCGCTCCCATGCGACATCGCAGGCCTTAGCTTCCAAAGCACGAAGGACATTAAGACCAACAGGCTCTTTCCAGTACTTGCACTCTCCCAGGATCAGGTTCTTACCCTCTGGATCAAGAGCTGCAATGTCGATCTCGTTCTTGGCATCCCAATACCCACCCAGTTTGGAGAACTGGAACGGCCATGCGTTATTGACATTCAATTCCCACATCCGCTCCTGGCAGATGTCCTCATATACGAAACCGATGTGGCTGGTGGTGAGGCCCTTGCGGATCTTATCCATCACGATACCGCTATGCCCGCTTTCGATAAAGCTCATATTGGGATAGATAAATGCGAACCAAAACCGCAGATAGTTATCCTTGATCTTGTAAAGGCCCCGCTTACTCTTTTCTGGGTTTTCCTCTGTGACAGGAACCTTTCGCTCCAGAATATCCAGATCTATCAGAGTTTTCAGGTACTTGGTCAGGTTCGTTGACTTGACCTCCAACACAGAGGCAATCGAGGAAAGCTTGTGATTTCCAGCCGCGATCGCCTTGATGATGGAAAAGTAACTGCCAACCTCACTGACTTCCTGCTGCAGCAGGAAATGCGGCTCATCATAGAGATAGCCAGAACGGTTCAGTACGCATTTCTGGATAGCACGATAGATATCGCCGCTCTCCGAAAATAACTCAATATATTTGGGGACACCACCTGTAACAGCGTATAGCTCAATGAGTTCTCTGCGGGTTTTGCCGGGGAAAAACTCATGGTAATAGGCAAATGGGATCTGCTTGAGACGAATCTGCGCGGTTCGTCTTCCGTATAAAGGGCTGCCGTAGGCCAAAGTCTGAGACTCTATCATGGAAATCAGAGAGCCGCAAAGAATGACCATAACAGACCGATCCTTTAATATCTCTTCCCATATCCGCTGGAAAATGGAAGGGAACGCAGGCTCCGCTTTGCCCAGATACTGAAATTCATCCAGTACGATAACGGGCTTGCTGTCATGCTTGGCATCCATGATTGATTTAAATATCACGTCCCAGCTCTTGACGTCTGCATTACGCAGAAGATCACTATCAATAAATTCTGCTGCCTTCTCCTTAAATGCCGTGCGGTTTTGCGCTTCGGACTCTTCACTTGCAAGGAAAAACAGGGCATTTTTATCCCGAATAAACTCGGATATCAGCGTAGTTTTTCCTACTCGCCGACGCCCATACAGTACGACAAGTGCGCTGCCATTCCGCGCATACTCACTTTGCAGCGTATCCATCTCCTGCTGCCGATCAACAAATACATGCATGCGATCACCACCTTTACAATTATTATACTCCAAATTATAATAATTTCAATCATAATTTCATTCCGCTTCTATAATTCTTTGCGGCAATGTAAGGGACAGCTTTTCGAGCGATATGACGAAATGATTCTCGAAGTATTCATCACGATACCATGCCTCATAGCGGTCAATGCCATATTCTTCTTCCAGTACGTCCCTATCTGCCCAATCCTTCACGCAGCCATCCTGTTGTTCCTCCCGAACACTTTGCAGTAGGGCAAAACGTCCGGCATCGTAGTCGGTGTATAGCTCAGTGAAGCTGCTCGAATCCAGATTCGTCGTGCAGTGTGTGGTAAGCAGATAAAGCTCGCAGACCTTACACTCCTTTGAATCGGGCGAGATCACCCGCACCATCTCTGGTGCCATAATGACCATATCCAGCGTGATCTCGTCGAGCTTCCTGGGCGTCTGGTAGAGGTCAGAGAACCGCTGCTCCAGTTCCTGGATCTCCTTCGGAAACAGCGGCGGCTCAAACCAGCAATAGATGTCAGGCGTATCGTTCTCTGTCTCACGGTCAACACCGTCACGGATCTCTGTGATGATGCCGCAAAGTCCCTGATATTCACTTTCCTCTGTTGCCACGACAGCGGCGCCTATGGTATAGGTCGTGCCATTGTATGTGTAACGCATACCGTCTTTATTGATGATCATTTCATTTCCTCCTGATAATATTCCTCCCAGCCTTCCATGCGGTTAGCGCGTGCGCGTTCAGCATCGAAGCTCCAGCAGTGCGTATAGCCTTCTTCTGTCTTGAAGAAAAAGCACGGGGCAAGTCCATCGTCTATCTCCACGACGGACTTGACTTTAACCTCTCGGCCCAACAGCTCCGCATCCTTCTGTGTGAGCAGACTTAGCCAGAACTCCCGCGGAGAGAGCTTGGTAGATCCCTCGTATGCTACTGCGTAGCGGCTTGCCGTGGGCAGCGGTGTGAATGCAAAGCCCTGATGCAGCACGTTGTCCAACACATAAGTTTCCGGGCTGCGGTAATAGTAGATTCGCAGCTTGTTCGGTGCCTTCCGCTTCGGGCACCATTCCGGTGCGCGTTTGCTCAGATCATGGTCTTTGAGATGCCTAGCTCTCTTTGGCAGGGGGCAATAGCTTTCGCCAAAGTGCATCATGAGTCCCTTTGACTTCTGGGACGCGGGGATCGCGTGATAATACCGTTCCGGGCAATTCCGACAGGTATACTCCTGCGGTGCAGGTTCTCTTTTCATGTGTATACTCCTTTTGATTTATATGTGAGGCCCCGGAAATCATCCGGGGCCTCTGACTTATGGGCGCAGCGTAAAGCGGTTCTCCCCGGCAAATGCACTTTGCAGGCGTCTTATTTCCGTCTCCAGCGCCGCTATAATCTGTTCCACCTGTTCCGGTGTGTAATCGTAGCACACACGGCTTGCACAATTAGAAAGTGAATGGATAGCGTCTACGGCGCGTTGTGTGCGCTGTTCAGCCACACGCACGAACCGTTCCGCCTTGGTTTCTTTTTGCCTCAATGTTCAAGACCTCCTTACGCAATTTCCTGCTCACCCCAACGAATACTGAAATGGCCTTCTTCGTCCACGTCGCGGTATAGCAGCAGCGATTTCAGATCGTAGTCCACTCCGAACTGCTCGTAAATATCATCCATGTCCATCTCGTCGCCCTTCATAAAGAGATTTAGCTTCTCTTTTGCCAGTATCATCTGCATCAGGTTGGACTCAATACTCTGGGCATAAGTCAGAAAATAGATGTCCTTCCAGTCCACGGAATTGAAGCGGATGAAGCGCATATAGAACTGGCTCATACGGGAGTTATTATAGTGCAGTTCCGGGATGATAACCTTGTTGACGAACTCGAAGTTGACCGAGCTGGGTAAGCTCTGTTGCGTACATAACAAAATGCCGTTTTCACTCTTGCGGAGTGTTTGCCGTAATGCCCTGCGTTTCTCAAGGGTAGTTGTCGTGCCGGTCACGATAAAAAGCGGTCGGTCGGGAAACGCCTCACGCAAAGCTGCCGCATAGGCATCCAGTACCACCTTGTGACGTACACCTATGGCAACGATCTCATTGGGCCAACTGCCGGTAAGTTGAATCGCTTTCTGAAGCTTTCCGGGGAGCTCACCGGTATACTCTGAGACGGTATTAGGCGCTGCACTGATCCGCAGCAGAAGTGTGATCTGCTGGATGATCCACAGCATGGCATCTTTCCGCGCATTATTCGTCGAGGCAAAATAGTTCCGGCGCATGGTGTGAAATTCCTTGACCGCCTGCACCCAGACGTCCTTTTCTTCTTGGGAAAACATAATCGGCTCCTGATGGATACGCTTGATCTTCTTGCCTGTTACCTCCTCAAACGTGCGGGTGATCACAGTCTTGGCGAGGATGTCGCGCAGAATATCCGCATTATAGACATCCTGTGTGCGCTGCCCAACACCGAATACGGTGATCTTCTCCGGCAGGTGTGAGTTGGCGAACAGCGTATAGCCACGGCGATAGGCCGGGATCGGCTGACCGAGCCACGGGTTCGCTTCCTGCGTCGTCGTGCCATCCTTATCATAGTGATAGATAATGGGGCACCAGGAGATCATATTGACAGAATTATTGTAGAGCAATTCCATCTGCGGCGCGAACTCGGAAATATTATTCCGCGTACTGGTGCCTGTAGTCAGCAGCTTGGAAGAACAACGTCTGAAGCAGGACAGCACCGCCTTGGTGCGGCTGCTGTACGGGTTGCAGATTTCATCGCTTTCATCCAGCACGAGGCAGGTCTTTCGGCTATGGATCTTCAGCCATTTTTTGATCTGCCTGTGGTACTTGCACAGCGCGTTGAAGGTCATCAGGACAAAATCGCCGGGCTTGATCCGATCCAGATCCCGCAGCCGTTCCACGAACACATAGGATATATCATAATTGGGCAGCACCACATCCCAGTTGTTGCGGATGGAGATGGCCGGTGAAATGACCCATGTGTTGCGGTAGCCCTGTTTCTCCATACGGTATTTCCCGTAGGCGATGCCGGCTATGGTCTTGCCGGAACCCTGTTCCCACTGCAGCAGCGTATAGTACTTTTGCAGCGCAAGGTTCAGGTCGTGGAGCTGGGTATCATTCAGCAGGATCTCTTCCTCGTTTTCCGAATCCCACAGCCAGAAATCATCCAGCCATTCCCCAATCTTGGTATCCTGACTCATTTCAGAGAAAGACTGGCTCTGTATCAGGTAGTCATTTCGCTTTTTGCGCAGCAGCCGTTCGTAGCCCGGAAGCGTTTCACCATACAGCACCGCATTGTAGGCTGGAACAGGCTGGCGCATTTCGGCGGTCATGCGACGCCGCGCCGCGGCACTATACCCTTTATATACGAAAGCATAGTCCTGCTTGACGAGACGGATCTCATCGCGTTCCGGCTGGCGGTGCTGGCTCCTGAGCGTCTGGCGGAGATAATGCAGTACCTTTGCCTCAGTCAGTCGCCGGCTGCACCACTCTTCGTACTTCATGTCCGGTGGCTGTGTTTCGGTATAAAACCGGTGCAGGTACTCACAGCACTTGGCGTAACGGTCTTTCAATGCGGGATGTATCCTGATCTGATACAGCATCTTTTCTACCGTATAGGTGAACGATTCGGACGTCTGGCGCTCCTTTGCCAGTTCCCGCAGGATCTTGGCACGGTTTTCTTTCAGCATGGCCTTTGGCATTTGCAGCAGTGCCATGTGGATCGTCTGTGCCGCACCATCATAGATGCCACCGGAAAGGTCGCTATCCATCTCTGTGTGGTATCGGGCCGGCGTTTCGGTATCTGTACTCTTCTTTTGCCAGAATTGCAGCTTCACGGGGAAACGCGGAACACCCATCTGGGTAAAAGCGTTATCCGGCAGCAAAGCTTGACCAAGAAAACGGAAATGGGCTTCCATCTTCCGGATCATCGACTTGTCCGAAAAAGAATCTGCCAGAAAAGAACAGGGTACGATCAAGGCCAGGATGCCCAGTGGCTTCAGAAGCTCGGACGCTTTCAAGCAGTAATAGAGCTGCGACAGGTGTTCCCTGCCATCCTCTGCCAACCATCTCAGATTGAAGGGCGGGTTTCCAACCACATAATCGAAGCGTACCAGCGGCGTATAATTGCGGATATCTTTATTGACCAGATTGGCCTCCGGGTAGAGGAACGATGCCACCTTGAATGCCTTGGTATCCAGCTCACAACCGTAGACGTTGGCTTCCACCGGCATTACGTTGAAGAAGTTCCCCATCCCGCAGGTGAGATCCGCCACCAGATCATCTCTTTCTAGCTGAAGGCAATCCACTACGAATTGACATAGGTCGGGCGGCGTAAAGAACTGGCCGTTTTCCAGCTCTTTTTTGGCCTCGCTGTATCTATGGTAGTTCTCATAGTCCTTTCGGGAAAGACCGTGCAGTCCGCCATTTCCTGTATAGCCCTGAAAGACGTCTTCTTTTGTGATACCGTAAGTATCGTATGCGCCGCGGTCGATCAGATAGAGGAGCTTTTCGTTGACCGCCCTACGGCTGCTCTGCGGGACCGGTTCTGTTGAAGGTGCATATTTCATAGCGGCACCTCAACACAAAGAATCAAGATACGTTTCGGCAAATTCCTTTGCCAGAGCAGCGGTCTTGAACTTCAGATCCACACGTCCGTTCTTGAACATACGCAGATGCACGAGCTTCTGGCAGGTTGGAAACTGGAACTGCGATGTGGATACGTCAGAGTACCCCAGCAGCTCGGAAAAGCCTGCGGGAAAGCGCCCGAATGTATTGGTCTCATAGTGTGCTACAGCGGTAAAAATGTCCTGCATACGCTCTGCAAGTCTCCACTCTTCACGGCCCCATCGTTCGTCGCAACTGCAAAAGTATCCGCCAAAACGAAGCGTATCTCCTTTTCTGTCATAACCGGCATTGCTATTACTCCAATATGCCGCCTTATGGCATTTGGTACGCAGCTCCTGAAAAGCACGTTCTATGAAGCTGAGTCCGTCCAGCTGTATGAACATCTGGTCAACCACATCTTCATAGTGCAGCGCAAGAGCCCGCAGCGTGCGATGATACGCATTGTTCGTATCCTTATCACATTTGTATGGGTCTGGCTCTGTGGGGATCAGATGCTCCTCAATGGCCTCCGCTGAGATCGTCACTTTGTACTTCGTATTGAAATGCCGCGTGAGCTCAGAGATGAACTTGCTGTGAAGCTTCTCCAGTTCTCGGTTAATATCCGTTATCCCAAACCGGTAGTTGCTTCCGAAGTAGGGCAGCGATCCATCACTTGATGTACCAAGCAGGTCTTTTTGCGCCTGAATAGCCTTTTTCCACTGTCGGCGTATTTCGAGGAACGCACGGCGGGATTCGTCATAAGCCTGCTGCTGCGTTTCACAGAACATGAGATCGTCTTCTGGCAGACGGGAATCAGCCTTGATCTCGACTTGCTCCAATTTATCAAGTAATCCCATAATTAAAATTCCTCCTACAAAAACAAAAGCACCACTGAACTGTCGTCAAACAATTCAGCGGTGCTTCTCCGCATTTATATCTTATTGTGCTGTTTCGGTTAGTATCGGGGAAGTGACATGGTTTTACGCTGCGTGTTATTGCCGCATAAACCATTCGCGCCTCGTACAGCCACTCAATCTGCTCCCAAGACTTCCCGTGTCAGACGTTTCATTTCGTCCATCGTAGAGGTTTTGGCACCTGCAAGCTGGGACTGCTCCCGTTGGAGCAGCATGAACAGCAGATCCAGTTCTTTCTCGCGCTTTTCCCAGAGATCCAGCGGGACAAAAACCATCTCACCATCGCCGTTTTGCGTTAGGTAAATGGGCTCCCGTTTCTCCTTAGCCAGTTTTACCATTTCATCATAGCCATTGCACAGTGATGTTGCCGAACGGATCAGCATATTGCAGAACTCCCTTCACTCAATTACTACACCTTTATTATAGACGAATTATTACCTCGCATCAAGTTCCAATCCTATTATACTGGGAGATACGGTATAGGAGGGCGTCTTTTACCGCCCTCCTATACCATTTGTCACACTATGCGCACATCGCCTCCGGCAGCTCCATCGCAAAAGGGTACGTTTCCAAGGACACATGATACATGGAGTTCATGGTCTCAAAAACGGCCTTTCGGTCAGAGAACGACTGGATACGGACGACCCGCGAGGTGCAGATCATGCCGCTGGAATGGCGTATCCATGCACGGCAGCCCTCACAGAGCGGCGCAGCCAACTGGCCGGTAAGAATGACCTGCTTCTTATTCATTTCTTTAACCCCTTTCTTTGACCGGTATGGTCATGAAAAGCTCGATCATTGTCTGAATTGAAAAATAGCCTGCGTATGATCTAATAGGCACATTTGAGAATGCTCCGTACCACATGTACGGTGGTATTCTCCCTCTGCGCGATCTCACGCGTACCATAGCCATCTGCCTTGAGCCGCAGCACGTTCATATCTCGGCGGGGCATATGCCGGCCAAGATCGTGGAACATCAGGCCGGTCTCCATGTCCAGAAAGCTTTCATCCGTTGCGGAGAGCATATCGGAAAGGGAGAGGCCGGCTTCGTCCATGACAGCGTTCAGGCTGACAGTAGGCGCCGCACGCTTGGTAGACGCCTGATGGCGGAAATGGTCTGCCAGGCGGCTCTCCATCTTGCGCCACGCAATGGTGGCGAAGCTGAACCGGCCGGACTCGCCCTGAGAGGTGTAGTCCATGACCGCCTGCAAGTAGCCGAAGATCACAACATCGTAATATTCATCCTCCGGCAGCTTTTTCTCCTTGAGAAAGGCATAGACCAGATTGTGGTGCTCCTCCGCAAAAAGCTGCTGTGCCTGAGACATGGGGGTATTCTCGTTCATTACAGATCCTCCTTCATATAGACCGAGAGCCGTAGCCTGAGTTTTTGCTCAGGCTGCGGCTCTTCACATGGTTCAGACCCGCGCAGGGCCTGACGGATTTATTTACTGGGGAAGTTCCTCACGTTCACCGTCGATCACATCAGCACCGGAAATGCAGAAGTGATCGCCGCTGTCGGCAACGGTATACTCCGTGTTTGCGGCAGTATACTGGTCATCCTCGTTCTCGCGGGCGGCAGACAGCTCCGCACGGTTCTTCAGCATCTCCTTCGCCTGCTGGCGGAACGATTCCACAAAGGCGCGGAACTCGCCCACCTTTTCAGGCGGAAGGTCGGCCATTTTGCGGAAGGTAGCCACACTGTAGGTGTTGCCATTGTCCACGCGCTTCAGGCCGATCTGCACCACGCTGCTCCATGCCGGACGACGCCGGGCCACAAACGCGGCGTTCATGAAATCATTGAACGGCCGCAGGCTGGTAGGCGGCAGGGAGAGCTGCACCGGAATATAGTCACCGTCCTGCAGGAGATACAGAATACGCATATTCTTGCAGGCCTTGCCTTTTCCGTCTGTTGCCGTACCGTAGCGGTTCAGCTCACAGGCAGCGCAGGCGCCGCCAGGCGTACCGTAGCCCTGCTTCCCATCCACAGTGGAGCACAGGGGAACCGTGTTATCATCATATTCCATGCCTTCCGGCCAATAGGCGCCGCTGGCGTGGTGGAACAGGATGACACCCTGCAGAAAACGGGTATACTCCGGATTCTCCGGGTCGCCGGTAGGCAGCTCAAATTGCAGAGAGCCGCCGGCCGGGATCTTGACCTTGGGGAAGGAGAGCGTCAGGCCCTCCATATCATCGGCAAGATCATCATTGCCGAAGTCAAGACCGTCCATAGCGGGAAGGTTGAACGTGTAGGGGGTCGCCATCGTCGTAGTTTCAGGATAACTCATTTTTTGATCCTCCATTAAATCATTTTGTTTTTACATTACGCTGCGGACGCTGTGGATACCTGATTCAGCCGTGACCACACGCTTCTGGGCATTGCCAGAATGTTGTAGCCGATGATCTCCAGATCCGTGGCACGGTCATAGCTGTTTACATCCTGACTATACCGAGTCACCGCATTGGAGAGTCCGTACAAGCTCAGGTCGTGGCCCTCGATCAGATATTGCAGGATACCTTCACCCTCCGAGTCCGTAAGACCGAACTGCCGGGTGGTCAGCTTCACGACGCCGGGAACATCTGCGGTGTTCATGGGGACAGCCGCAGCCTCCCGCATCATGCCCACCACCTGACTGAACCGTGCCTCCTCTGCGGCGGCACGGACAGTGTCCTGTACCTTCAGCAGAAAAGCCTGATCGTCCGCAGCCAATGTCTTTTCAGAATAGAGCTGGAAGTTCTCCTCCGCATCTGTCGCCCGACCGATATGGTTACGCTTCGTGGCGGCGTCGTTGACCACCATGCCGTTGCTGCATACCAATCGGTAGATCAGGGGCTGGATGTTGACAGAGCCTAAGCCTACCTCACTGTTGCTGATAACCACACCGGCCTGCACTGTGTCACCCGGCGTCACATCCTCCTGTAAGCGGGGATTGACCGCCTTGATATACATGCGGGAGTCGGTGATCTGACAGCTCTCGATGCGCACATCGGGGATCTCCGCCAGAATGGGCAGTACCGCCGAGGCGATACTGTAGTTGTCCATACGCAGATAACGGTTACTGAGGTAGGCGCGGGCCTTACCGTCCAGCACACGGATCATACGCTGGGCAGGCGTTCGCTCCAGCCATGTGTTGACATTGTGTGCCAGAAGTCCGGGGTCTTCGCTGCGCATTCGCTCATAGTACTTAGCAGGGATGCTCAGGTGCGTACCGATCTGCCGGTGGGCAATATCGCCGATCTCCAGCGGTTCGATACGGTCTGCGCCATCATTGTTCAGCACATGGAGCGCCAGATCGTGGCCGTAGCTCTCAAGACGAAGGTTGCCGGTATTGACCACATAATCCTCTTTGGCATTCTGCTGCCTGGTGATCTCGGCGGCAAGCTGCTCCAGCGTCAAGCCTGTTTTCATGGCAGCACCCTCCTTACCAGTTCAGCGCGATGGCATCATCCGTCATGCTGGCGGCGATACCCTCACGCTCGAATACCTTCAGGAGCCGGGGCCAGTAATGCTTCTCCGGCAGGCTTTTGAATGAGGTCTGCGCTTTCTCTACGTCACCCTGACGGATGCAGATGTCACCGTTGTCCTTGATGACAAGGCTGCTATAGCCACGGGAGTTGAGGTCGTAAATCAGATCATCCAGAACCTTGCGCCCCTGCTGCTCGAACCAGACCTGCGGATCGATCTCACGGGGCGGAGCGGGCAGCTTCTCGGAGGTGCCGTTCTCCGCCGCACTCTGTACCACAGGTGTGACCTTCAGCAGTGAGCAGGAGAAGTTGGCCTTTTGGTCAAAGGTCACCTCTGCCTGATCATAGTCGGGAATACCAGAGATGGTGATACGGCCTGTACCGCCGTGAAGGATCAGCTTCTCCGGTTCCGGGCTGCGCCACTCCCATGTGGCATCCGGATATACCGCTTTCAGATACGCGGAGATCCTGTGATTGACATGGCGGAGCAGCAGTGGGCCGAAGCCATCTTCCTCTTCCATGGACAGTGAGCGAAGGCTCTGCCGCTGCGCGTCATAGGCAGCTCTGCGGGCAGCACGCCGCTTCTCGGTTTCCTGCTCCTGTATATAAGGGAACACGAACGCGACCGTGACCCAAATCGCCCAAATGGTAAATGCGGCTGTCAGAAGCCAGATCTGTGTGTCGCTGCGTACAAACGCAACGATAGCCAGAACGGCCGCGATAAGGACAGAGACACCAGACCAAATGGACTTCTTCTTATTCATGCTTTGCACATCCTTTCATTTTTGTGATAAAAACAAAAAAGAGGAGCTGCCACGCATCTTTTTTGATACATGACAGCTCCTCTTATGCCCGGCATTTTATCCGGGCAGGGGTTCTCGTTCTCCGTCGATCTCCGGCGCCTGTTCCGGCGCTTTCGCCTTACCGGGCTGGAGATAGCGCCATCGAAACGCAATGACCTTCAGACGCTTATCCCGCGTCCAGCCATCCCGCTTCAGATAGTCCTCCAGCTCCAGTACGCCTTCCACATTGATCAGCGCACCACGGTGCAATTCTCTTTTTGCAAATTGAGAGGCGATAGCGCCAAAAGCAACGACCTGATAATACTGCGTTCTTGCGTAAGCTCCCTTACCGGTGCGCTCCGCAAGATCAAACCGAAGATAGGGCCGGTTATTGGCACTGACTTTCAGTTCAATATCATCCGATACGATACGGCCGACGACGGATATATTTGCCATTACACTCCTTTCTGCCTTACGGCTAAAATATCTATATAAAAAGTGCCGGCATACAGCATCAGCCATTAAGGCAATGCTGTCATGTCGGCACAAAATTACAAACTTAACAAACGTGTGCGATCCGAAAAATGATCGGAAACCCTGATCGGGCGATGCACATAAAACAACTACAAGTGCATTGTAACACTATATATTGCGATTGTCAATAGTTTGCAATTCTATATATAGATATTTCTTAAAACACATGAGAATCAATGATGTGCTGCAGCGCAGTAATTGCGGTAGAGTATGACACATCTTCAAAGAGAAGTGCGGATGTAATCTGATCATAGTCACTTCTATATGCGTCGGAGTCAATGATCTGTCGGAGAAGATCATTCATATCCACTCCCTCTTGCGCAGACGGGCATGTCTTGTGCGGGCGGCGTTCCAGAATGACCTCGCGGGCTAAGTGCCGCAGAGTATCATCAATCGTGACGATCATACTCAGTTTATATATGTCATAGATGTGGCGCGAATGCTCTGTGATAGCTCCGTTGAGATAGTAGTCCGCAAGCGCAAACAGCTTATCCAGCAAAGTGCGTTCCGCTGCCTGCACATTGACCGAAAATGGTTGCAGATGATATTCGCGGATAATGTCATCCCTGCCACTATCTTTCAGGAAATCATAAATGAGACTGGATGCGTCCATGGGATGATTCGGGAATGCGCGCATGGAGACAACGGTTTCAACGATGAGCTGCTGCTTCAAATACGCTGCCCCTTGCAAAGCAGGGTAATTGATGATATAGCGATTATAGTCACGCCGGCTGCGAATTTCTTCAGCATTGCTCAGAGATAAATCTAAGTCATCAATTACCGCCACAATATTCCGTTTGAGCGCTTTGCGTTGTCCTTCGCTGGGACGATCTTCAACATTCAGGTCAATGTCCTCAGAAAAACGCTGGATCAGCTTATAGCATTTTGAGAGTGAAGTGCCGCCTTTGAACACGATGTCCGGCTGGTAGGATGTCAGCTTCCTCAAAAATTCTGTGACATAGTAGTCCTTCTCGATGATACTGGCTGCGATCCCTGTCGCATCCGCCGTTCGCAGCACTGTCTGCTCGAACAATTCTCTATTACTGTGCAACATGATAGATGATCTCACTTTCCACCAGAGTGCGCATAGCCTTATCAGGAAATGCCGGTGCGTATTCTGTGATGTCGCTTCTTGTGATGCCGTTTTTTGTGATAAACTCTATGGTCAGCTTCTTTCTTCCTTCGGAGAAATAAGATGCCGGCACCTCATTCATAAGCTCCAGAAAGCTCAAAACAGCAGCATTCTTTGCCGTGATCTTACTTCTGGCTCTGCGTAAAATAACACGCTGTTTCCCGATAGCTAACTCACGGGAACGTGTCTTTTCGTTGTTGGTACAGACTTCAATGGTGTTTGGCATCTGCGTTGACAGCCCCAGTTGGTTCAAGAAAGCTGCACCGGAATAGTAGCCGTAACAGCCAGAGCGATCCTTTACATATTTTTTCTCGATTACCTTGCGGGGGTCGAGCAGACTGGCGCCAAATGCTGTCTCAGTGGGAATATAATAAATGCCCCGGTCAAAACGCACCAGTTTACCAGTCCTACACAATTCGTTCAGTTCTTTGAAGAGCCACGGGCGTGAATAGCCCCCGCAGTCAATCTCATCAAGTAAGATCGGCTCGTTACAGCCAAAATCCTCTGTGAGTCTATCTAAAAGTGCCATATCACAGCCCCCTTCTAATCATAGTATGCTCACCTTGGTTTGAATTATACTATTTTTGATGCGTTATGTCAATATTACTATAATCCGAAGCCACCTCAAGCCCAAGAAAACCATCGGTCGGGAGGGATGCGTCAAGGAAGCTGCTACCGGTCAGGATACGCTCAGAAGATTTGAAATAGAAACGGTACTGGCGTCCAATCTCTATCCTGTCCTGCTTGGGCAGTACGAGCGTCATTTCATGTTCTCGACTGTCTATGATCCGGATATTGCGGTACTTGCGGAGCGGCGTCTGCATGATGGCAATGCAAACGCCATCAACGGCGGTATAGTGGGCAGTGATAATAAGACGATAGAGTACCACAGCTTTGTAAGCGAGCCCTATGGCAAGGATGCCGCTGAGTAGCACGGTGATGGTATCACGGGAAAAGAAAATGGCTGCCAGACCCACAAAGAAGAAAGCTGCTCCTACCAGTGCAGTAAGGAGCAGCTTTTTCTTCAGAGGCAGCGGTGCTGTCCTGAGCTTGTCCATCATGACAACCTCTCAAAGATGATCTGGCGGCGCAGATAGAGATTTGCCACAGCCTGCAGCACCGGGCGGCAGCAGCCGAAAGGCCTGACCATATCCGCGATATTATCGCTGGTGGTGGTATCGTCTGCATACAGGGCCTCCATCAACTGCGAATCAGAGTGGATCGTATGGATATCATACTCCACGCACTTGATCAACTCTGCTGTGGACAAAAGAGCCTGTTGGGACAGGTGGTAGACCCGCCGCTCATTTGCGCTGCGCCGATCCTTACGGAAGAGCTTCCTGGTAATGGCAAAGGGGACATGGCCGAAGACCGTCAGCTTGATAAAGGAAATCAGGCGCAGCAGCAGACTGTCGGAGATCGGCACTACATAAAGCCCTGACAGCAGGGTATATAGCGCATCCTCACCGGTTTCGCCGCAGCCCTCCACCACCAGTCCGCGCTGCAGCAGCCGGCGCATACAGTCATGGAAGCTGCGCTGCGGTGCGATACCGCTGGCTTTCAGCTTGGCGATATAGCTATCCTCAAGGGCTCTGGCGTCCATGATCTGCCAGTTCAGCGTGGCCCACAGGATCATCTCCTGAATGTCCAATGCGTACTCTCGCTTATTGATGATGACCATAGGGCAGGCAATATCGCCCATGCGGCCTTTGCGCTCGAAACGGCCCACTGCCGTGTAGTATTTCTGCATGTATTTCACCTCACATTTTCTCATGAAGCCTTGGAGCTTTTCTTCATCGGCTCATATTCAAGGCTTTGCAAAAACTCCTTGTTGGACTTCAAGCGCTCGGCAGCTCTATGTACGGCCGCGCCCAGATAGTTCGCCTTGATGCCATAATGGGCGGCGATGTCCGTATTGCTCAGGCCGATAAACTTTAACTGCATTGCCTCAATGCCCAGCCGGGCAACACCATCGTATTGCTGCTTTGCGCTTTCCAGAAGGGACAGCGCATCTACCTCCGCCAGCTGCTCCTGAAAGCTGCGGATACCAGAAGCCATGGCACGGCGACTGTCAGCTTCCGTGTCAAAGATCTCCGATACTGGGAAACAGCGTCTCTCCTTGCTGCGCTGTAGCCGGCAATAGGTGCGCAGGCCGTTCTCAACGACCTTTTGGGCATAGGTGGGAAAGCTGGCACCGCCATCCGGGTCATAGGTCACCGCAGCCTTGCAGAGCCAGATGCAGCCCTCTTGAAACAAATCGTCATAGCCGAAACCATAGCACTGCTCATTGACCTGAATGCTGGTATGGATGGCCCAGCGTACTACGTCCATGTTCGCCTCTACCATATCGCGCTGGGTATCGGTAAGGGCGATATCTTTGTTCTTCATCGTTGGATTCACCTCTCTTTCTTGGTGGAATTAGGCAAGACCCTTATGCGATCTCTGTACCGGGGATACGAAATTGCTCGCAGGCGCGGATCAGCCGGTCACACATATACGCGCCGAATTGCGCGATGTGCGCCTGATCTTTATGCAGGCCGAACTCTGTCTGCATCCATTGGTACGCCTCTCGTTTGGACATCAGGCCGGAGCGCCACAGGCGGTCAAAGGCCCGATGTGCCTGGATACGTTTATGCCGCAGATCTCCGTCTGCCAGAGAGCCTAACGGGAGCCGTGTGGTACGATGGGCGGCCACGTAACTGTTGCAGGCGGGGTAACGGTCACAAACATACAGATACTTGTACGTACCGCGGTTGTCGCCGTATACAAAGCTGGCCGGATGTAGAGTGGCCTTGGCCCCGCAGTTGGGGCAGTGGATGTTGACTCTTTTCAGATGATTCACCTCCTTTACCGGGTGTGTATACGTTCATTGCTGGCAACTCTCCCACATCTGGGAAAGACTGCACCGTTTCGGGTCCTCTACATTCCAGACAAGCCAACTGGTGTAGAAGCGTTGGAAGCCTTCCAGCGTCATAACGCCGACGCAATCATACTTATCCACGGTCTCGCCGGAAAGTTCCTCGAATACTGCCACGGGGATGATCGTTGGCACGGCATTGTGATTTACAGACAGAAGAAAGCCGGAGCAGTTGGGACAATGCTGGCAGTCGATGAAAAAACTGTTCCGCCAATTACAGCAGGTTGCCTGTAAAAATCGGTAAAAACGCTTGTCCATAAAAATCCCCCTATTATCATTATCCGTAAAACGAAATCAAAAGTGAGCCACTTTTTGAAAAAATTTTTCAAATTTCTCTGCGGCCACGGGGCCGGGGGCGTCTGGAGACGATAAATGTCATGGCAGCAGCCACGGCCAGAATGATGCAAATTACTTTTTTCATAGTATTGATCCTCCTATTTTTTGGTTCTTTCACAGTACACCACATACCGCTGCCGCCCCCCGAAGCATAGGGATGGCAGGGCAGCAGCGTCAGCAGGTCGCGGTTTGATTTAATTTTGATTTTCTCCACCGCGTGGAGTTGGATAATAGGAATGTGCTTATCCATTGAAATGTTGCTGGGTTTACCCGCAAACATTTCAATAGCATCTTTGGGTTTTCGTTGAAACAGTGTAATGGCATCCTCAATCTCAGCGTCATCGACTTCCTACTGGATGACACGCTTGTCTGATGCGCTGCCAGCAAAACTGCTCACCGTGATTGGCTTATTGCCTCATAGTGGGCAGTTTTTTCACAATAGACCACATACCGCTGTCGCCCACCCGAAGCATAGGGGTGGCAGGTCAGGAGCGTCAGCAAATCGCGGTTCGGTTGGATCTTGATCTTATCCACCTCGTGGGGCTGGATGATCTGAATATCCGCCACCGTATAGGTCAGCGTTTCCCAAAGATTTGTGAGCTTCACGGTATCGCCTACAGCCAGCTTGTCTATATGTCGGAAGTAGTCCGCGCCTTTCCAACCCCTATGACCGGCAATAACGCAGTTGGTGTTGTCGCCGCCGATGGGAGCTGATGTGTTCCCCAGCACCGCCGCTCCTGCCGCGAGGTGGTCGTCGGACGCACCCAGATAGACCGGCATGGTCAGCACCATGGCGGGTATCTCTAAGACGCCTATGATTTCGTCCTCTATGCCGTAGGCGAGCAGGTCGGCGGCAGGCTCCTCGCAGGCTTCCAAATCAACGAGGCCGGATTGCTTCTCGTTATAGATGCGCTGATTGTACGCTTGCAAGGCCGTCAGCAGTTCAGGGCATTTCTGCTCCGGCTCATTACGTTCGGCCAAGAAGTTCTGCACGGCTTCGTTCGTGTCGGCTTGCAGCCCGTGTCCAGTGAACACCGGCCATAGCATGACGCAAAAGCCTGCCACAGCCAGCAGCGCCGCCAGCACAAGAGAGGTCTTACGCATGGCGCTTCCTCCTCATCAGGAAGTACCCGCCGCCGACCACTGCCACCGCGCCAAGGCCGATGACCAAACCGGTGAGGTAATGCTGCGTCCATGAGGATGCCACTGGCTTTTCTGCTGCGGCAGTCGCTTCCTGCTCTGGTGTATAAGGAACACGATGGCCTCGTACCAACAGCCGGTGTGTATTGATGGCAAACGGGGTGCAGGTGACCAACGTTACATAGTCCTTGCCCTCCTCGATTTGAAGCAGGCTTGTGTCCGTGGGCAGTACCGTATTGACGGCGTCTACCTCATAAGCCAGTACCTCGCCCAACACATGGATGTAAAATTTATCACCTTTTTCGAGTTGATCGATGTCCGAAAATAGCTTGGAGCTCGCCATACCGCTGTGGGCCGAAAGTACGGCGTGGGTGCTGCTGCCGCCTACCGGCAGAGATGTGCCCATTACATGGCCTACGGACTTTTCCAATGTCTCTGCGCCTGTGCCATGCTGCACAGGCAAGTACACGTTGATTTTGGGGATGTCGATGTAAGCCATGACACCGCCCACCGTGAGTTGATCTGCGTAGGCCAAGGGAGGGGCAGAAGCCCCTCCCTCAGAGATCGTCGCATTGGCCAGCATGGCGTTATACTGCTGCGCCGCCTGCCGCTGGGCAGTCAGCTCGGCATCGTCGGTGTCCTTGATGGCGGCAGTGTAGGTAGTTTCCACATCGGAGTGGTACTTTTCACTTAAAAGTTCTCCCGCCAGCGGATAGAGAAGTAACCCCAACGCCACAGCACCGCAAGCCGCCGCCAGTAACCAGCGTTTCACTGCTCACTCTTGTGCTGCTTACGGCTGCGGATCACGATGAAGGCTGCCGCGCCCAGAAGCAGGACACCGCCTACCGTATACATCCAAACACCCCGACCGCCGGTGCGAGGCAAATCAAAGCCGGGGTTGTTAACCACGGTCAGGGTGACGACAGCGTTGCCATCCGTCATGGTAACATCCTTACCATTGACCGTAGCGCTGGCGGTCAGCAGCTTGGCACCGCACTTCTCACAGGCACCGTTTTCCTTGGTGGTGATCACGATCTTGACTGCCTCCTTGAGCAGCACATAGCCCTTATCGGTGGCGATCTCGGTCAGGCTGTAAGCATCATCCTCCAGCCCTCTCACGATAATGTGGCCGTTGCTGTTGGGGATAAAGGTGGTCGCATCAGACTTCTTGGTGGTGACACCCTTGGCGTAGTAGGTGCCATTCTTCAGGTCTGCGATGATGTAGTAGTTGTCGGTGTCATTGTGCAGGTTGAACTTGACGTTCTGGATGTTTCCCTTACCGTCAGAGAACTGCTTCAGCACATCAATGCCGTAAGTAAACACATGGCAGCAGTCCTCCAGCGTGTCATAGTAGGTAGTGTTGGTACGCTTCCAAGTCAGGGTAACAGTGTTGGGATTATCCTTGTCGCCCATCTGTGCGTCGGCAGTCAGAGTGGCGGCGTAAGTGATCCGCATGGTGCAGTCGGAATAGCCGCGCTTTACGCTGTCGGTGTAAACGGTGGTCGCCTCGTTGATCTCGCTCAGGCCGGATTCGGTCATCTTGATGGTCATGGTGTTGGCCGTATCATCGTAAGTCACCGCAAATTTGCCGGAGCCTTCATCCCAAGTGGTGATCTTGTCGGTGCAGCCAGCGTCCTTGAAAAACTCAATAACGACGTCCTGTTTGTTGTACTTGATGCCCTTGGACATGGTATCGACGTAAGTGTATTCGCTCAGGCCGGAAGCCTTGGAGGTAATCGTGGGCAGTGTGCTGATGATCTGATAGTCCACAATGTCGCCCACGGAAGCGGTAGCGGTATGCTCGAAGCCATCGGTGATGTCGGTCAGGCTGCCGTTGTTCTTGCCGGTGCTGTTCTTGCTCTCGCGGACAGTCTTTTCGAGGTCAGGGTTGCCAGTCTGGTTCTTGGGATAGACGGTCAGATCGTAAAGCCACTCGCTGCCATCGATGGTGGTCATGGGCAGGGAAACAAAGAAGGGATTGCAAGTGCTGGTGACCATTTCGGGGACGCGGGTTTCCACGACAAGATACAGGCCCTGCTCCATGTTGGAAGCGGAGGTATGACCAGTCGCATCGGTCTCAGTCATGGCCACGCCGCCATTCTTAACAGCAGCCTCCAGAGCGTTCTTGACAGTAGTTGCATTGGCAGCCAGCGCAGCAGACAGCTTGTTGTTCAGAGCATCGCTGGTGAAGTAGTTGACACCGCCCTCAGTCTTGTGGGCATCTGCGGCGGTCAGGCCGATAGCGGACAACACGGCGTTGGAGCGATCAGAGGTGTCGAAGCCGTACAGCACGCCAACCTGACGCTGATTGTCCACCAGCTCATTGTTCATGGTGATGTCGGCCACCTTCAGATAGGTGAACTCCACGCCCTGAATGGCGTATTTGCTCAGCTTGTCAATGACAGCATCGTCATGCAGGCCTGTACTGACGTAGGATTCCGCATCCCACACGCCATCTTCGCTGGCTTTGGTGATGTCATATTTATAGATACTCAGGGATGCTTTCTTCGCCGGGTCAATGGTAGGTTCCGCGGCAAATGCCGTAGTCATCAGGCCGAAGGCCATGAGCGCCGCCATCAGCAGCGCCAATACGCGATGAATCTTTTTCATGTTCAGTTGTTCTCCTTGATGTTAGATTTTTTGTAAAAATAAGCACCCGCCATCAAAGCGAGTGCTGCAAACAGAATATAGGGGGTAAAACCTGCGCTTCCCGTGAAGGGCAGGACGAAGCCCGCACTGTTACAGGCTGTGATGGTAACGTCAGGATTGGTGTTGTCCAGCGTTCCTACAAACAGAGGTTCCGTCATTAGGGTGTACCCCGCAGGTGCTTTTACCTCGGTAATACGGAATTGAGCACCAATTTTGAGGTCGCCCCACTTGGCAATCCCGGACTTATCGGTGGTGATCCGGCTTACCTCCGTCCAGGTCTGGCCATCCGTGGACGTCTCCAGCATCAGCTCCGCACCAGCGAGAGGACTGCCGGTAACATCAACCTTACGGACGGTGAGGCTGCCCCTGATAGGCTTATTCTCGCGTGTAACCTTGATGTTAAGGTTCTCACTGGTCAGACTGAAATCATATTTGGTTTCGTCCAGTTGGTAGCCATCCACGGTGCTGATCTCCTGATAGCCATAGCTGCCGGGATTGAGATTATCAAAGGTCAACTTGCCATTGGCGTCAGTCGTACCGTCCGTGATCTTGTTGCCATCAGCGTCAAAGAGCCGATACACCACACCGGCCAGCGGCTGCTTGGTGTCAGCGTCAACTTTCAGGATCTCGATGCTGCCGGTAATCAGCTTGTTCTCACGGGTAACTTTCAGCACCTGTCCGTTCTGGTTCAGCACAACGGGAAAAGCCGCATCATCCAGAACATACCCGTTCGGTGCCTGAAACTCCTTACATGTGTAGTTGCCCAGCTTCAGGCCAGTGAACGTCAGCTTACCATTGGCGTCCGTATAGCCCTCTGCGACTTGGTTTCCAGATGCATCGTACAGACGGAAACCGGCACCTTGAAGCGGGGTGTTAGAGTCCGCGTCCACCTTGCTGATCTCAACACTGGCCTTCCCCAGCGCATTGGTTCGGGTCGCCGTGATATTCAGGGTTGTGGATGTAATGGTGATTGGGTACTTCGTGTTGTCCACCACATACCCGGAAGGGGCACTGATCTCCTGATAGCTATAACTTCCCAGCGGGAGGTCAGAGAAGACTGCCTTGCCATCTGTTCCGGTAGTCACATCGGCCACTTTGTTGCCAGCGCTGTCATAAAGCCGATAGGTGACACCCGCCAGAGCCTTGCCGGTGTCGGCATCGGTCTTATTGACAGTCAGGCTGCCCTTATCTTCCGTCACGGTGGCCTTGATCTTGATGTAGGCTCTCACGGGATCAAGTCCTGTACCGGTATAGCTGGCCAGCGACTGATATTTGCCGGTGGAATCATACCAGCACAATACCGCTTCGTCGGGATCAATGCCGTATGCGCTGCCAGTGGCAGAGTAGGTTTTCTCGGTGCTGAGATTCTTGGCGGCTTCTGCCGTGGCCGTGATGGTCAAGGTATTGCCGCGCTGTGTAAACGTAATGCCGTTGCCGCTGTTCGAGCTGAAATTGAAGTCGGACAACACACCGTTGGTGTCCGTCACGCTGGCGGAGTAATTGCCGCTGGCATCCTTGGTCAACTCAATAGTGTCGCACCAACGGCTGCTTGTCTCTGCAAAGCTGGGGATGTCTGTTGCGCTTTGCATCGCATCCACGATTTTTTCATACCACAGCGCAAACGTGGGATAACGAGACGTATCAACGCAGTTATAAAACGGACTGCTACCCCAGGATCGGTAGTCGTAGGGGCTTCTATACTCGCAGATCAAGTCCCAAATGACTGCCTGCGTAGCGGCCCACTTTTCGGCGCCAATGATGTCGCTGCTGTTGTTATCGCCGTAGGCCGTTCCATACTCGGCACTGGGATAGCCGCAGGCAAGTGCCAGCGCGATGCCGCTTTGCACTGAGGCGGGCAGGTTGTACCAGCACCCGCTGGAGCCCTGCACATAATTGCTACTATCGTCTGACCGGGCACCCGGCTGGATGCAGTAGGCCACCGCGCCGTTGACGTATTTGACATGATAGAGGGCGCTGCCACTACCGAGGCTGCTGTCTGCCAGAATGGTCAGATTCCGTGTGCTGGGTGTTGTCGAACTGCTGTAGTCATACTGTTTGAAAGTCAACTGACTGGTGTAGACGTACACCTTGTACTTGACCACGACTGTGGCGGCGTAGGCGGACACCGCCAGCATCGCCGCCATGACCAGCGCAAGTACAAGGGCTGTAAATCGTTTGAATGCTTTCAATAGGATTCCTCCTTTGTCGGAAAAGATAAAGCCTCTCTGTTGCCAGAGAGGCTTTGCGTATGGAATTGTTGCGTCTTAGTCATAAAGGACATAGATCAGCAGGCTCCCACCATCCTCCGCAATGCAGACGTTGCAGTGGAAACCGGCGTCTGTCACACTGTCCCTGCCCGCCTGCATCATGAGCTGGCGGAAGGTGAAGTCCACCATGTCCCGCGCCTTGGCCTCCAACGTCTCTTGCGAGGCATCCACCGGCACTGCGGCGGGGAAACGGTAGGCGCTGTTGTCCAGCGTCAGGCCGCTGTCTGTGGTGACGCCGTACTGCGCCACCGCGTAGGCATTAGCCGCGTCGATGGCCGCCTGCCGGTCTGCCGGGGACATTGGTTCGGGCGTAGGTTCCGGTTCTGGCGTAGGCTCCGGCTCCACATATCCCGTCTTTGCGTGGACGGTCTCGGAGGGAATGTCCTCTGTGACATTGGGCTGTGTGGTGGTTGCAGACACAGCCTGCGGCACTTCGGTATCTGCGTTTGCTGGAGTGTCCGCAGGGTCGCTTTCCACGATGCGTACTGGGGTATCTTCGTGTTCAGACTGCTGTGGAGTGGGGATCGTTTCATTCTTTGCATCATTCGTAACGATGGAAGACTGCTTCTGTTCGGGAAGCAGCGCCACAGGTTCCGGTTCTGCCGGCATCTGAGCCGCCTTGGCTGCACAACCGATCAAACATGTAATACTCAGTGCCAGCGGGATGCAATAGATCAGCTTATTCCTCATGGGTATCTCTCCTTCGTGTAAATATGGGATAGTCCTTTTCTGCGAGGACTTAATCATACTTACGACTGGAGAGAGCCTTTTTTCAACAGCAGAATTCAGAAATCACGAAGCGTACACGATTGGGTAATGGTAAGTATCGTCTCTACCCAGCCACATGGCTCCAAAAGAATGGATTACTGCATCGGGGCTCACCACCTTCCTGCATGTGAAAGACCGCTGAGTTGTTACCCAGCGGCCTTTACAATTTTGACTGTACCAAGTATAGCATATGAGGATTTACGACGAAATCGCAAAACAGTGCCAATCTGTTGCCATCCTTTGCCGATGTAGTGACAGGTCAGATATGCTGCTTGATGATTCGGGTAATGATCCCTGCGGCAACACCGCGTTCTTCGTCCAGATGGGTAACAACGAAGCTGACATCATCCTTTCGTCCGGGCCTGCGCCGGTCATAGCAGGAGTGGGCGATGGCGTTAGCGCCGTTGCTGAGGCGGATATACACAATGCCTTTATAGACATGGGTGACTTTTCCTGCGTACTTGCCCTGGATACGGCATTTGCGGAGATTATCATTCCGGTTGTCACCTGTTACACTTTTGACGTCGGCCTTGATCCAGATCTGCTCCGGATCAGTACGGTCAACTTCCAGTACACGCACCAGCACATGATCTCCCACGGCGAAACGGTCATTGGCGTCACCGATCCAGTCCCACGAAAGGTCGCGGGACAGAATAGACGTCTCCACGCCAAATACTTCGACCCGGATGACCCGCTCTGACACGGCAATCACACGGGCCTGCACCACGCGCCCAGCACAGATGCGGTACTGACCGTCGCTGTCTGTGCCGAAATAATAGATCTGCTGCTTTTTCAGCATGGCATCTTTCCGGCTGGCGACAACGGATCTGCTGTTGCCATCGATCCCCTTGATCACGAAGTCCACCTCAGCGCCCAGCATTTTATTGAGGATCTTCTGATAGTTGAGGATCATTTCATCGTAGTCTATGCCATAGAGCCCTTTGGGGAAGTCCAGCACCATCTCACGCAGGGGGATCACAATGCGAAATCCCTTGTAGTCCACGATGGCAATGGTTCTCCCGGCATCCGTCTTTTCAATACCACTCAGCATACCGGTAAGGATGCGCCGGGTACGATAGCCGGTATGGATCTCATGCCAGATGATGTCCTCCCGCTGCTCCTGTGTTTCCGCTTCGTCACGGGCATCTACGGTCAGAATCTCCCACGGCTGAACAGTATCCGGCTCAGGTTCCTCGGTGGCATCTTCAGCAGGCGGCGTCTCCGGTTCCGCTGCCGGCTGCTTCTTTCTGGTAGTCGTCCGCCTGCGGACGGTGCGCTTCGGCGGTGTCTCTGGGGTGTCCTCCGGCTCTTCCACAGGGGACTCCACAATTTTAGGGGTAATGTCCTCGGTTACAGGTTCGCTCATGCGTTCCGGTAAACTCTCTTCCACGGCATCATCCACGGGCAGTACCGGAGTATCCGGGACAATGGCGATTTCTTCTGTTTTCTTTCTCGGCATAGTTGCTCCTCCTTGTACTACATTTTTGTTGACATGATGGAATCCTTATCGGTCTTGACAAACTCGCCGCGTTTGGCGGAGGGCTTATTCGGACGGGGTGCGCACTTCGGCTGCTCTGGCTTTGGAGTAGACGTGGGCGCGGGCTTCTTACGCCATTCCGGGATATGGGCGGAGGCCTTGCAGTCCCGCAGTTTCTTTGCCTCGTAGTGATTGGTATAGTCGTACTTATCTACCTGCAGCACCTTGTTGCCGCGTGCGATGACCAGCGCGCGGTTTACCGGCAGGCGCAGCACCTCATCCATAGTCAGTAGCTTGCGCTTACCCACGCCGCTGGTCTCACGGAACTCCGGCGTGTAGTTGCTGATACGCCATGTGCCCAACTGCTTGGCCTTACTGGAGACATGGACGCTGACCTCGCCGGTACGGTCACTGAGAAATTTTGCGGTCAGCTCGTCGGTGCAGCCCAAGGCAAGCTGATAATCGCAGCAGCCCAATATCTCCTGCCACTGGTTATAGGGATACCGGTTTTGTAGGCCTGCCAGATTCTGAAATACGCAGCTCATGCTGACGCCCCGTGAACGGATCACGCTGATCTTCCGACTCAAGTCGGGAATAACACCGCAGGCTGTCAGCTCCTCGCCCAGCACATGAACGGGAACCGGCAGCCTGCGGTCGGCACAGTTTTTATCCGCGTAACGGATCAGCTTGATAAACGCGAAGGACAGAAACAGGGACGTGAGAAAATCAAAGGTGCTGTCCTGATCGGATGTGATACAGAAATAGGCACAGGGCTGCTTGCCCGGCAGCTCCATGTCAATTTCATCATGGCTGGTGATCTGGCAGATAGGCCGGTTCTGAAACACCTGCAAGCGGCTGCCCAGCCCGATGATAACGCCGCTTCGCACCGTATCTGAGGATTGGCTGAACAGCGCATAGGGCGCTCTGGCGGGATGGCTGGCCGGCAGCATGGAAAAGAGGTTATCCAGCTCCTTTTCCGCGTTCAGTACCAGCAGCTTATAGACCTCGCCAATATTCCGGCTCTCTGGTGGATAGCCCAGCGCCACATACAGCACCAGCGCTTTCAGCAGGTTCATCTCCGCGGCGTTCCAGAAATGGTCGCCCTTTTCGCTGCCGGTATTCTTGATGATAATGTCACAGAAGATCTGCGCCATCAGTTCATCACCCTCGATCTCCGCCAGACAGTTCCATGAATCGGAGTTCTCCGGCTGGATCAGGTTGAACACCTTCACCACATAACCCTTGTCGTGCAGATACTCGCTGGTCTTTTCGTAAAGCTCCGATTTCGGGTCGGTGATGATCAGGGACTCCTTATGGCCGTTATGAGTCTCGGATGCGCTTTGCAGGATGCGGTTGATGCAGTAAGCTCTTGTTTTCATGGAGCCGCTGGCGCCGAACACGGCGATGTTGCCGTTGAGCCGGGAGTTCTCCGGAATACACACCACCTGATTGTCCAGCTTGCCCAGTATGACGCCGCTGTGCTTGCGGATGTCGGATACCAGATCAAGGACGCCCTTCATCTCTGCCTTTTCCATGAATCCGGCCGTTCCGTAGGTGCCTTTGTTGGAGTAGGTCAGATTACGCTCCGCATCATACTCCCCAGCGTCGGAATAGCCCATACGCATCACCATGACGATCAGCAGGCCCAGCAGCAACAGGCAAAGTCCCACGCCGATGATCCCGCTCTTACTGAACAGCGCTTCGCAGCAAGCGGAGAAAGACAGCACCGGCGTGGCCGGGGAGCTTCCGTCGCCGGGCGTTCCGCCCGCATCCTTCCACTGCTGATAGTTCCGGACGAATTGCGCCAGATAGCCGCCGCCAAACAACAGGCCCGCCAGAAATAGCGGGAGCGAGAACAGCAGACTTCGCAGTTTCTTTTTCTCTACGGCAAAAACCTCCTTTCAAACGCATCAAAATCAATGGCCTGCACAACGGCCCTGTCGCCGCAGTAGCGGCGCAGCACTTCGGCCTGATGGTCGAAGCAGATCAGGATGCCATAGCGGTCTTGAAGCCGCAGTGCCGTATCGAACCGCCTGATCCGCGGCAGGTCACAATCATAGGCGAACAGAACCGGTGCGCCCTCCGGTGTCATGGCGTCGTTCTCCACCGTTTCACCCGGTTGCTGTGGCTCCAGATCGAGGAGCAGCAGCTCACGCAGCTCATTGTCTAACTCTTCATCACAGAGCAGGCGCAGCAGCACCTCTCCATGATGGTCGTTGGTCAGGAAGCAGAACCGTTCATAGCTGCCATCCAGAATGAAATAGTTCTTGCCGCCCTGGTTGGTCAGCAGCTCATAGGCCAGCTCCATACTGTCACCCAGCAGGAGACCTTGCACGGTATCCAGATGATACTGGTGCGGCATACGTTCACGGCACAGCACCGTCTGCATGAGCGCTTTTGTCCGCATCTCGGCTTTATAGCTCCACTTCATCAGGGTGTTGCCAAGGTTGTAGGCCACATGGATATGCTGCGGCGTCAGCAGAGCGCCCACAGACCGGGCGCCACGGATCTTGACGAAAGCTGTTCCCATCTCCTTGATCTCACGGGAGGTGTAGAAGGCCGGGGCGCAGATGTCACCAATCGCTGGTTCACCGGGGCGGAATACGCCGGGCTTTTCATCACGGAAGATGCTGACACCGGCGTTACGCATGGTAATGAGGGTCTGAGAGACGCGGTGGAGCCGGAGCCGCTGCTCCGGCTCACTCCTGATGTGGTTGGTGGCGCAGGCACCGGACAGGTAGAAGGAAAAACGCTCAGGGTCACGCACCAACAGCAGCTTTTTCGCCGCGGCGGTGAGCCGGTATCCACGCAGACCATTTTTGTAGTAAGACAGCAAAAGCCGCTGACGCTTCAGCGACTTGACCACGTTCTCTTTGTAGCTGATGCCACCGGCGAGCCTGCTCAGTTGGCTGGCCGGCAGCTCACCGGATATGGCGACCAGCTCCAACAGTTGATAGGCTTGGGAGAGGCTGCCGGGGGCTTTTTGCGGTAGGGTACTCATACTGACCACCTCCTTTTGGTGTGCAGTACCCAGACTGCCATGACCACGGTATTTTTCGCCCGTGCCGGTTATATGAAAATGCCCGGAAATACCGGCTTTGCCGTACCGTAGTCATGTGTGCCGTTTTTGATACGGCCAAAACGCTATAAATCGGATATGGAGCGAAGCCGATTTTCACGGTCCGAAAGCCAGCCCTGAAATCGCTCCTTATCCATCACCGATACACGGGTGCAGTCACAGTCTCCGATCTCCGTTGTGTTATAGGCATCGCACAGCAGGCCCGTATCATCCTCCATGACGAAGGTGGAGATCACATCCAGAAGCTGCTTGAGTTCCAGATTGTCATAGTCTCGTACCCGCCTCGGTGACAGCTCACGGCTGTAGATATGAGAAAAGCAGACAACACAGTGCCGGAACTTGGGCAGCGTGTGCGTCTGCGCGTACTTACTGAGCGTGTAGTAGATGGGGTCGGTCAGATACTCGGAGCTGTGTTTCTTGCTCTTCTTGGGCAGCAGGCAGGGGAGCGTGATCTCCAGAATACCATCTTCATTCATGACGGAGATGCCCTGCATGACGCCGGCTGACGCCAGATACTCGGCTTTCCGGATGCTGGTCGTCTCATAGATTAGATGCCGCAGCCGGCAGGCAATGACCTCACCCCGCAGCGCGGCCTCCGTGGACAGCATTTCATAGTTATCTGAATGCCGTTCGATATTCGTGTTGTCCATAGCGTAGAGCGTATTGGACAGACGGGTGATCTCATTCAAAATACTCTCTATCCGCTGCGAGAGGATGGCTCTCTCCACTGTGCTCCTCCTTCCTGAAGTATTGCACGCAGCCGGACTGATCCACCATGCAGTAGGCTGCGGTATGGGGGATATGCAGGCGCTGCATCTGTGCTTCTTCCTCGATGATAACGAGCCGCCGCCCGGAATCATCTTCCGTGGTCAGTACGTGCTGCAGCATCGCTTCCTTATCCGGACTTATATAGACGACCTCATATACCTCGCCATCCGCGAAGAATACCAGCTTCACCGGCGTATCATCGGGGCTGTGATACTCCACCTTCTCGATGAAGTCCAGCAGCACCCACAGCGCCGCTGTCAGTTCTCTGTCCTCGCGGCAGTTAGGGACGCCTCCATAGCAATCCCGGTCAGTGTTATAGAATATCCGCTGCTGCCTGACCAGATAGCGCAGTAGGTTTTCAATGACGTCCTCCTTGCCCGGATACAGGCGCAGGAGCTGGTCATGGCGTATGCAGTGATAGACGGTTATGTTCCGCAGCAGTCCCGCGGCCTCCTGTCCATAGATCTGTTCTCTGTTTCTCATAGGCGGCATCACCTCCGTAATGCGTATTAACTCCGTATTAAATGCGTATTGATTTTATAATGCGTGTTATCTCCGTATAAACGCCGTATTAGGTTTCCGGACGCTTCATGCGGCGCAGAAGGTCGAGCAGCTCACGGCGGTCTGTGGTGATAAGGTCGCGTTCCAGCGAACTGGCCTTAAACTCCACCGTGATATTGTTGTTATTGCTGCTGATCAGGCCGTTGCCCCGCTCAAAGTGGGTGATCTCCATGACCTCCGCTTCGGAGAGGTGCAATACCTGCTGAACGCGCTGGGCTTCTTCATCCTCCAGATTCAATATGACTTTCGTGCGGCAGTTGTTGATGATGCCCTTGCCGTACTTGCCGTTGTCCAGAGAGAAGAAGTCGTTCAGATCCTGCGTCGCGCAAATGCCGCTGCCGGAATAGGCACGGATGGTCTTGAAGATCTCCAGCACCATTTCAGCCGCCAGACGGTTGCCGACGCCGAAGGTGCCGGAGCCGCCGCCAATGAGCTGCCAGCATTCGTCGATAAAGATGGCCTTTTCCTCTGTGCGGTTGGCCTTGGCCTTATCCCACACGAAATCCAGCGCCACGAACATACCGATAGGCAGCAGGTCACCGCTGAGTTCCGAGATGTCCAGCACCGTGAACTTGTTGTCCAGATTTACATTGGTCTGCTGGTTGAAGGTGCTGGCCGACCCGTGTACGAAGCGGTTGATGATGTTGGAAAGGCGCTTGGTGTCGCTTTCCTCCTTCAGAACATCGTAGAGGTCGCCCAGCACAGGCATCTCGCGGTAAACATTGGGGTTATCCGGATCATTGAGAGAGACGTTGTCGTGGGTAATGCCTTTCCGGGCGTAGGTGCGGATCAGGGCATCATCCAAAAGCTGCTTTTCCTCATAGGACATATCGGGTATCAAAAGGGCGAAGAAGATATGGAGTCTCTGGATTTTGGCTGCCAGCTCAGAGCGTTCGATACCGGGGCCATCCAGCATTTCTTCCACGGACTTATCTACCTTGCGGATCTCCAGCACATTGATGCAGCTTTTGGAGGCGGGGGAGATACTGATGAACTCGCCGCCTGTGTTGACGCAGGCGCGGTGGAACTCGTGGCCTTTCAGGGGTGCCAGCATAAAAACTTGTATGCCTTTGCGCCGCATACGGAGCGCCATCAGCAGGATCAGGAAGGTCTTGCCTGCGCCGCTGGTGCCGCATACGGCAATGTTGGCGTTCTTATAGACCTTGGAATCGAAGATGTCGATAATGACCGGGGAGTTGTTGTATTTGTTCAGGCCGAACAGGATACCGTTTTCATCACTCAGCTCATAGGACGTGAAGGGATAGCAGCTTGCCACACCAGTGGTCAGCGCATTGCGCTTGGAGCGTTCATAGAGGTGCTTTTCCATGCTGACCAGCGGCAGCGAGGAGAGAAACGCTTGCTCCTCATGAAAGGCGCAGCTGCACACGTCCATATCGCGGGACATGAGCAGCTTTTTCATCTCACTGACCTTCCATTCCAGTTCATCCACTGTGGGAGCTGTTACCGTGATCAGCAGGTTCAGGTAATAGAAGTCCTCGTTGTTTCCCAGTCCTTCCTTCAGAAAGTATCCGCTCCGGATGGCACCGTCCAGATCATCAAAGTCCGTGTTGGTATCACTGGCGTCCTTGATCTTACTGCGGTTGATACGGAGCTGCTGGCCCAGCCGCTGCACCATGCGGGCTTTCGGCTGGCGGCTGATGAACATATCCAGATCGATGCCATCCCCGGCGTTGACGATAAGGGACAGCCAGCCGGCCGGCACTTGTGCTTTGTAGCCGGTAGATGGCACCAGCAGATAGGAGTAATAAAGCCCATCAATGCAGATATGCCGCCCGTTGGTGAAGTCAATGCTGTCAGGGGCAAAAAACTCCGTGCAGGGAATGGCGTCGATCTCGGACTCCAGCCCCTTTTCCTTGTACTGCGCGATGATCTGGCGAACCCGATCCGGCAGCGACATGGTGCCGTTGCGGCACAGCAGGTGATAAAGCGTATCGACTGTGAATTCATCATCATTTTCTGGGATCAGTACCTCGTTGCCGCATTGCTTTAGGTAATTGACCGCAGTGCGGGCCGCCGTTTGCAGGGAGGCGATGGCCTCCTCGTCCTCGTTGCCGCGTTTCCGGCCTGCCCACGCCTCATATTCAAATACCATGAAGAAGCGGCGTGTAGTGGCTTCCCGTGCGCCAATCCGGTCAATGAGCGTCAGATAGTCCTGCTGCAGCAGGCGGCAGTTTTCATCGGTCTCCTGCGCCATCTCCTGCTGCACGATCTCCCTATGCCGGTTCAGGTCGGCACGCTTGGCAATGACCTTGATCTGCATTTTGACCGTGCTGATCTTCAGGAACGAGATGAATGAATAGATGATGTTCCGCTGCTCTCTGGCGCTGCGCAGCAGGAAGTTGATAGGCACGACCTCAACGATCTTCAGGTAGCGGTGGTCCCGTGTGTAGATGATGCCGTTTTCAATCTTCTCCACGGGCAGGTACTCCGCCACGGGATTGATGTACTTGGGCGCGGTGTCGCCGCCCTTGGCCTTGCGCTTTTTCCGTTTCTTCCGCTTGCCCTGTTCCTCTTCGTTGCGTGTAATAACGCGGCGGTTATGGAGGTATTTCAGGACAAGGAAGATGAACGACGAAAGACTTTCGCCGTTGATGCCCACCAGCGCGATAATGCCCAGCGGCAGCGCGGTCAGGCATAGAATGATGATCTTGGCTGTCAGCGTCAGTGTGGACACCGAGAACACAGGTATGCCGATAGCCAGCACGATAACCAGCGCCTCAGCTGTGTTGCGAAGCTTCAGCAGCCCGCCGAAAAAAGTCCCGCCCTCGATAAAATTGGGCGGGATAATATAGGTATCATAATCATTTGGTTTACTCACATTTAGTTCTCCTTCTTATCCAATGATCCAGAACGGCCCACCGGCGCCGGCACGGCCACTGGCTTCATTCAGGATGATGGACAAATCCCATGTCTGTTGGCTTCGGGTATAGCTGGCGGGATCGGCTACCAGTATCTTTCCGTTCTCCACGCCGCGCAGCACGATGAAGTGGCCAGAACTGGTGAAATGGCCTTTCAGCATGATAGCCACCACCAGCTTGCCTTGAGAAAGGGCGTCCACAATGCGCTGCCCCTCTGTTTTTCCACAGCCCTGTACCAGCAGGCCCCACGCCTTGGCGGCACCGGGGATCAGCGAGTGGTAGGAGCCGCTTTTGCTGCACCAGTAGCCGTTTTCATAGGCCCAATGTGCCATCTCAACGGGATCGACCGTCTCATTGGTCAGAGAAGATACCACCATCGCCATGCAGGTAGGCCCGCAGCCGTAGGTGCCGATGTCGTCAGTACCGTAGGGCTTGCTTGCATACCGCTTGTCCAACTGATTATAGTAGACCACCTGTGTCGCGCCATCTGAGAAACGAATATCGCCCAGAGATACGAGGTCGGCAGACTCGGCAGGAAGCAGACCCTGCATCATGCCATCGCCCAGGAACACGCTCAAGTTCTGCGCGTAGTTTTCCGCCAGTTCCTTTTGTTCATCTGACAGGGCGAATATCTTATCCTCAAAATAGGCTTCTCCGTTGTAGACGATAGTATAGATCTTCCATATCTCTGTGACTTCCGTTTCCGTCACAGTGACGTTGCCGGTATTTTGGTCAATGGTCGTGTCTGTCACCGTTGTCGTGCGAGGCTCCTCCGTGCTTGTGAAGGTGTAGAGGGCGTCCTTGGCCTTGCGGATCAGCGCCTCCATATCCTTGAGGGAGATGGAGGCGTAGTCCTGATCCTTGGCGGCGCAGTACATGGCGATGAAACGGTTGGCATTATAGGCCGGGGAGCTCTCGTAGGGATTGATGATCTCCTTCTGGTCGGCACCGGAAGCGGCAAAATCCGCGTCAATGCGAGCGCGAACATCCTCCTGCCCCTCCTCCAGCAAGTCGCTGATCGCCTGCGAGATCTGATTGATGTTCTCCACAATGGCGGCGTTGTCGTTGAGGATTGGGGAGTCAGGATTTCCCTCAGAGCCTGCCTGTGTCAGTCCGCCGAAGATCAGGGAGGGCAGCAGCATAATGAACAGAACGGGGATCGCCAGCAGTCCGGCAATGATGGCGACGACTGCCTTGCGATGTGTCCAGAGTGCCGCTGCCGCCGCACCGTAAGGGCCTGCGGCAGCGGTGCCTTTTGCCGCGCCGCTTACTGCTTTCCCTGTCTTGATGGCGCCGCGCACGGCACCGGCAGCGTGTGCGCTTATCTCAGTGGCTTCGTTCAGGCCGCTTTTTTCTTGCTGGGCCATATCAGACCTTGTCCTTTCTGCGCGGTGGGTCGGGCAGACGCCGGATCAGGCTCTCACGGTAGGAAATGCCGCCATCCGGATTCTGATAGGGCGTTTTCTCCACCACGTCCTGTGCGTACTGCTTATACCACTTAGTGCCATCCACGGTGGTGACTGTGGTGTATTCCCGCTTGGGCTCCATGTATTGCTCGGTGCTATACATGGCAAAGGAGCGTCCCGCAGGTTCTTCCTCAGAGGTCTCCGTGCCGGTGATATGTCCGCCGCCGATCTCCACGTTGGAGAAGGAGGGGATATCCGCCGCGCCTTCACCCAGCGCCGTGTAGCCCATATAGGACATGAGGGCGTCCGCCGCCATATTGCCGGACATGACATCGCC
>ULWW01002355.1_pt1 | contig 43123 bp, 41 predicted proteins | sample 1960741 | NCBI WGS metagenome assembly ULWW01 (sample SAMEA4835823, study PRJEB28245) | human gut metagenome | biome: gut microbiome; material: fecal sample | place: Denmark | collected 2008
TTGCATCATAGTCGTTCATACCACCAAAGAATCCTGGTCTGGCAGTTAACAGCTCCCACAAGTCTTCCTCCCTGCGTTTTCTCAGGATTCATTACATAATCCAGTGCCCGCTTTAAATGCCTTGCATATGAAATGTCTCTATGTATTCATCGAATATGTTCAAATTAACAAGTACAAGCTGTCCCAGCTTATATACCGCTTTTGCATCCTTTGCCATCTGCATAAATTTAGATATGCCCATGTGATACATTTCTGCTCCTTCGCTATATCTTACAAATTTTGTATTACCATTCTTCTTAAATTCCTGATACGCCTTTGTGTGTTCCATGCTATTCTCCTTTCGGTATTTCAATTGTTCCTATAACGCAAAAAGAGGACATCTTCTAAATTTCTTTAGAAAATGTCCTCTAAGTAATACAATCTTTAATTTTTCAGACTAAACAATCTGTACTAACCTGTGCTAATCTTTTTTTGACTATGCCAAAAATTGGTCAAATCTTGGTCAAAACGCCTTGACCAACTATATATTTTCGTACATCCAAGTGCTGAAACCCTTGATTTTCCTGCATTCTTACTTATCAAGTGACTTCATTGTTGGAATTAAAATACAACCTCTCAACTTTGATTTTGTATAGTGTTGTCTTGTTTTGTCATATAGCAAGAAACCCAGTAAATACAATGACTTTAGGCTATTTTCGTTTTGTCTTGCTTTGTGTAACGTATTGCAAAAATAACAGTAATATATAACAGTAACGGGCATAAATAATAACAGTATTTGTAACACTAAAAAACCACCTCTGCATTTCTGCTTTGGTGGTTCATAATTGTTATAATTTTATACTAGCAAATTTTTATTTTGCCCTCCAAATTCTTAAAACTTTCCTGCTTTTTCTTCTCTGTGGCTTCTGCATATATATTCATTGTTGTTGTAATATCACTATGCCCCATTATATCTTGAATTATCTTTATGTTAGATTCATTTTCACAAAATCTTGTACAAAAGGTATGGCGTAAATTATGCACACTAAAATGCGGTATCAATATAGGCTCTCTATTTTCTTTTTTTGCCTGCTTTGTTTCCTGCTCATTATATGCTTTATAAATACGCACTATTGCACGATTGATTGTCATTGGGTTATGAATATATCCGAAACGATTCACAAATACAAAGCCCTTGTATCCGTCTACAACTGTATTGTTAAAAAATGTACCCTGTGCAACTTGATTCTTACGCTCTGTAAGTAATGCTTTTTTTACTTCTGCAAGCATTGGAATAGTTCGCTTTCCCGATTCTGTCTTAGGTGTTGTAATATGAAATTCGCACTTTCCGTCCTCTTGTTGTCTATAAATCATATTATGATTGATACTTATACTATTATTGTCAAAATCACAGTCTTTCCAACGTAAACCGATTATTTCTCCCACTCTGCAACCAGTTCCTAAAAATGTTGTGAATAAAGGTAACCAGTGACTGTATGTATCACTATTTGCCACAAAATTTATAAAAGCTGTTTGCTGTTCTTCTGTTAATGCGTGTCTTTTAGGCTTTTCCCAATTATGAGATTTCTTAATTTCTGCCATTACTCCGTCTGTCGGATTCTTACGGATATAATCATCACGCACCGCAAGAGTAAAGGTAGGGTGTAATATTGTATGCACTATTTCCATTGAGTTCGGCTTGAATCCTTTATCTTTTATCAAAGATGTATAAAACGCTTTTACGTCTGAATACTTCACACTAGCAAGCTTTTTTTGTCCAAATGAATCTCTAATATAATGCTCATACATATACTTGTAATTGTTTCGTGTACTATCTTTTAATTCTGTCTTAGTTACTATATACCTATCAAACATATCATTTACGGTCAATGTATTTTCCTTTGCAGTTTTAATACCGTCCTTTAAGTCCTGCTCCGTCTGTTCTTTCTTGGCTCTTAGCTCTGCCAATGTTGAACTATATATAATTCTCTGCTTACCCATTGTATCTTTATACTTGTAAAGATACATTCCGTCTTTGCGTTGATATTCACCAGTTTTTAACACGATTCCCTTACTATCATATCTCTTACTTGCTTTTTTTCTTGCCATAATGCCACCTATAACCTTTCTAATACTGATTGATAGATTATCTGCACTATGATAAAATATTTCACAGTACGGATATTCTGTCTGTACTCTATGTATGGGTTAGTCATTCGCTTTGGTCGGGGAGTGGCTAACCTTTTATAATGTATTCCTAAACAATTCAATTCCTCTTATAATCACGTCTGTTTTTGTAATTCCTGCTTTTTCTGAACACTCTGCAAGTAATTGTTCCTGCTCTTGTGTCATTCGCACTTCAAAACGCTTATTTCTTGGATTGCTTTCTTTAGGTCTACCTCGCTTTTTCGGACTGTTCATTTCATCACCTCTCTATTTATTGTCCGTACAATAATTATATAACAGAATAGCCAAAAACACAATATTTTATTATTTACAATGTAAACATTTTTCAAAAAAAGCTTGTAAATACAAGGGTTTTTCACACCTTTACTTCCTTACTGTTATAAAATACTGTTATTTTTGTTGTAAAATCCGTATGTATTTTTCGAAATTGTGGATAACTTTGTGGATAACTTGTGGATAACTTTTATAAAGTAACTTGCGTTATATTTAGTTCAAATTTGCAATTTTAAGTGATAGGGTATATAAATGTACTCCTTAACACTTAAAACGCAAATTTGACGTGGTTTTTGTTGTTTCTTGCTTATAAATTATATAAGCTGCGGTGTACCTATAATGCCTGCTTGTCTTTCCGCTTTGTATGTCTTTCCTTCGCTCGATTCAACACCTAATCGGCTTTCAAGTCCATCCATCAGATAATTTGTTGTTACAGTATCTCCCTTTTCAAGTGCACTTCTTAACTGATTAAAATATGCGTCTGGGGAAATAAACTGTGATGGACTGTCAATATCTCCTTTTGAATATCCACTAAAAGTGAATTTGTCAAATACTTCCGTTCCGATAGTATCTTTCAGTTTTTCACGCATATAAACAAGATTCATTTCCTGCCCTGCAAATTTTGATAACTGCGAATCAAGTACACGTTCAGACAAGCAACCACCCTTTTTCATAGTTTCGATAAAATCAATAGTATCTCTCATTTCCTGCGTTGGTGTAAACTGTGAAGTATTTACAGCCGTTTGCAGTTCATTGATTGCTTCAAGCATATCTGCTTTAGTATCTCGACACACCTTATCATATCGACTTTTCCAACTCGCCTTTTCTTCCTTTTTTCCTTCGTCAGAAAGTCTTGTATTGCTATAAATTTCATCTACTCTTTTCTGAAAATCCTGCTTTTCCTTTGCCAACTTCATCATTCCTGCATAAATTCTTCCGCTATTTACGGCTAATTCTAATTCTCTTGCCATAATTCTATCTCCTTATTTGTTATATTTCTTTCTTCGTCTACAAAATTCATTGTATTCCTTTGTGCTATAATTCAATTTTGGCTCAAAAATCGTTAATCCTTGCGACCGTGCCTTTTCAAGCCCTTTTTCTGTTCCTGCTACGCCAACGCACGTCAATCCTCGATTTCTTAAATTAGCATATGCGGGAGCATTTGGTATAAATTTATCTTGTTTCATAAAATACCTACTTTCTAAAATACGATAATTACAAGTTCCACAAGTGCAACTGTTAAACTAACGATTGTTGCAATCTGCCATATTCTAGCCTTTTTCTTTTCTAATTTTAAAACGTCTGTTGCTAGTCTCATATAATCACTTCCTTTCCCAAAATTAAAATAAAAGTGTAAAGTTATTTACATTCCGCAAGTGATTGTTCAATAGCAACTATTCTTTCCAAAATATCCATCTGCTCACTTGTCCGCAAACAAATATCTAAAAGTATCTGTGCTGATTTGATTCGAGTTCCTGCGGAAACTTCTGTATCATTCATAACGGAAGATAAAGTTTCTATTGCTTGGCTCATTTTATCCGTCAGCTTGCTATTTGCAATTTGAAACTTGCCTTGTCGTTCGTTCTGCAACTTCTGTCTAAACGCTGGTTGTTGTAAACGGTTATAAATTGCTTGTCGTGTAACCCCTAACTCATCACTTGCGGTTGCTATATCTTTGCAAGTAGTAAGGGCAATTATCATTCGTTCGTCTGATATTCGTTTTCCTGCCAATCTTCTTCACTTCCTTTTTCTAAAAATTCGGGCGGGGTATCGGGAATATTATCAATGATAATGGCACTTGCTTTAACAGTGTTAATATCAACTTGTTTTCCGTCTTGATAATACTTTCCACCCCTATAATCAAGAAATACAACCCTTGCACTTTTTCCGTCTGCAATTCTCTGTATTGCTTTTAGTCGGTTTTCATAATTCTTCAAGTTATATCAACTCCTTTCGACAATGATTTGTCCTTTTTAATGAGATTTATAAACTCCTCTATCTGTTCTCCTTGCAAAAAGTATTCCAAGCTATTTTCTACTTGTCTTGATTTACTCCAAAATACGCAGGAAATAAAATATTTCCCATTCACTCTCTTTCTTTTTACGCTTATAAGCGTATTTCCGTATAGTGACAAGGACAATATCAAGTGTTGGTAACACTTCTCTACTCTGCTTAGATAACACAGATTCGCTAAATTATACAATGCTATTATCATCATCTCCTATCTGCTATATGCTATAATTGTTATATTAGTTATATTAGTTTATATAATATTTACATAGTTCGGCTCACACCTACTGCAAAGCATTGATTTTATTGGGTTTTCCATTGGTTTTTATAGCCAATTTTGTAAGTCAAAGTCATACTAGGTCTTGTAGTCTTGCATAATAATCAACGTCTCCAATTTCCCGAATTGCAGAGGCTTGTTGTCTGCAATAATCTAACGAAAACTTGCTTTTGGCACTCTTTAGAACTGGCTTATCTTTGCCTTGCTTTTTTGCTTTTCTGTTATGCTTGGTGCATATTCGATTTGCAAGACTAAAACTGTTTTTTCCTGCAAAATAGCAATGCAAATGAACGTGTGCTTGCGGTGATTTGCCTTTAACTGTTTTCCCGTTTGGAATAAATATTTTTTTAGGTCTCCCACCTGTCTTTTTGTATGCAACGCTAACAAGTTCTCCGTTGACTTCCGAAACGCAAATAACAACCGCAATACGATTATACTTAGGTGTATTCTCAACACTATATTTCAACTGTCGGTATAGTGCATTTAATTGTCGTAATGCTAGTTCATAATTTGCAGGCGGTTCGTTGAATTGCAGACAACAAGTTGTACCTAGCAACCTCTCGCATTCTTCCAGTTGAGATATTGTCATTCTCATTATTAAACCACCACCAAAGTACAAATATGACCTTTTTCAATACTATAAAATCTAACAACTCCCTTGTCAGATTTTCTTGCAACCTCCCGTAATTGTTTTCTTGCCTCTGAACACTTTGGAATATTCCAACAAGCTAAAACAGGCTTTCCGTTTTCATTAGCTGGGATTATTATTGATTCGCCTTTATTTGCTTTTCCAACTGCTCTCGTAAAATCAATATCTACTCCTGCAATTTTTACTGTGTTATTCATTTCTTTCTCTCCTTTCAAGCTGACGTTGATATTTTGTTTAAATAAGATTCAACCTTTTCTCTATTCCAACGAACAGACCTTCCAATTTGAACCTTTGCTCCTGCTAATTCTCCAATTTTAATGGCTAGAGGTCTACCACTTTGAGTAAGTGCCTGCAATCCACTTGTATTTACTAATATTGGATTCTCAATAACTTCAAATGTTGCTTTACGCATAAATTTCACACTCCTTCTAAACAAATAAAAAACGGGCAGAAACTAATTATGTCTTGATTAGAATAAAATCATTTCAAATTTAGTTTCTGTCCGTTAATCGCTAATTTTATAATGCTCTAATTTGTATACCGGATATGAGCGATACGGTGCGTAGGACAAAATAAGGTTTTAGTTGTTTTAGTTGTTTTAGTTGTTCGTACGAACTTTCGTTGTGTTGATAATAACACGTTAATAAAGTTGTGTCAAGTTTTTTCTGCATTTTTCTTGACTTTTTTATTTTTATGTGTTACAATATAATACTATTTTATCACAAGTAGGGTATTGATGAATAACACCAACACAACAAAAATAACAGTATTTATAACAGTAGCACTAAAAAAGGCACTCCCTAAAATCTTGGGAATGCCTTATTTTATTAGCATTTCTGCCTATTCTTACTTATCAAGTGTTTTCATTGTTGGAAAGAGGAGCACATCACGGATTGCCTGTGAATCAGTCAACAGCATAACCAGACGGTCGATACCATAACCGATACCACCTGTAGGAGGCATACCGATCTCCAGTGCATTTAAGAAATCCTCGTCTGTATGCTCTGCTTCATCATCACCGGCTGCTGCATTTGCATCCTGTGCTGCAAAACGTTCACGCTGATCAATCGGATCGTTCAGCTCGGAGTATGCATTACACATCTCCCATGTGTTTATAAACAGCTCGAAACGCTCAACCTTGCTTGGATCAGAAGGTTTCTTCTTGGTCAGTGGTGAGATCTCGATCGGATGATCCATGATAAATGTAGGCTGGATCAGCTTTTCTTCACAGAACTCCTCAAAGAACAGGTTAATAATATCACCTTTCTTATGACGTTCTTCATATGCAATATTGTGTTCATCAGCCAGTTTCTTAGCTGCTGCATCATCTTCTACCTGATCGAAGTCGATTCCGGTATATTTCTTGATCGCATCATTCATGGTCAGACGCTCAAACGGCTTACCGAAATCAATCTCGATTCCATTATAGGAAATCTTTGTGCCTCCACAAACCTTCTCAGCAAGATAACGGAACATGGACTCTGTCAGTTCCATCATACCTTCATAGTCTGTGTATGCCTGATATAATTCCATCAGCGTAAATTCAGGATTGTGTCTTGTATCAACACCCTCGTTACGGAATACTCGTCCAATCTCGTAAACTCTTTCCAGTCCACCTACGATCAGACGCTTCAGATATAATTCCAGAGAGATACGAAGCTTTACATCCTCATTTAATGCATTGTAATGTGTTTCAAATGGTCTTGCTGCCGCACCACCTGCATTTGCAACAAGCATAGGAGTCTCAACCTCCATGAAATCACGACCTGCAAGGAAGTTACGGATCTCCTTTAAGATCTGTGAACGCTTGATAAATACTGCCTTGCTCTCCTGATTCATGATAAGGTCTACATATCTCTGACGATATCTGACATCTGTATCTGTTAAGCCATGGAACTTCTCCGGAAGGATCTGTAATGACTTGCTTAAAAGTGTCATTTCTTCTGCATGGATAGAAAGTTCTCCTGTCTTTGTACGGAAGGCCCATCCCTTTACACCATAGATATCACCGATATCAGATTTCTTGAAATCTGCATAAGATTCCTCACCGATCTGATCTCTTGCAACATATACCTGAATGTTACCCTTCAGATCCTGAATATTACAGAAGGATGCCTTACCCATAACACGCTTGAACATCATACGTCCTGCAATGCTTACATGGATCGGTGATGCATCCATGATCTCTCTTCTCTCGTTATAATCGTTGTTCAGCACTTCCTTCTTCTGTGCATCATCCAGTCCCTCTACATCCGGTTCCTGTCTGCCTGCGAGAAGCTCTGCTTCATGTGCTGTATATGCTTCCTTTACATCTGTGCTGTGATAAGTCACATCATACTTTGTAATCTCAAATGGATCCTTGCCAGCCGCCTGTAAATCTGCCAACTTCTCACGACGAACCTGTAACAGCTTATTTACATCCTGTGGCTTAGCCTGATTGTTCTGCTTATTCTCTGCCATCTTTGTTTAATCTCTTTCTATACTATATTGATCATTCTGTTTATTAGATTGCTCTCTTGATATCTAATATTCTGTATTTGAATTCTCCGTCCGGTGCTTCTACTATTACTTCTTCACCAACGCGCGCACCCTTTAATGCCATACCAACCGGCGATTCATCAGAGATCTTATTCTTCATGATATCTGCTTCTGTTGAACCAACGATGTGGAATACAATTTCCTCGTCAAATTCATAATCATATACTGTTACGGTACGGCCGATACCGACAACCTCTGTATCAACCTCATCCTCGTCAACGACTTCTACATTTTTCAGGATAGCCTCTAACTGCTCGATTCTTGCCTCAATATCACGCTGCTCGTCCTTTGCTGCATCATACTCAGCATTCTCAGATAAGTCTCCCTGCTCTCTTGCTTCCTTGATCTTTGCAGCAATCTCTCTACGTTTATTTACCTTCAGATCCTGAAGTTCTTCTTCAATTTTTTTAAGTCCTGTATAGGTAACTACCTGTTTCTTTTCAGCCATCGCCGACTACCTCCTAAACAATATCTGTGTTTTCCGTTAAGTTCTCACAAGTATCCTACATTATATTCCAGTTTCCCTGTAATGTCAAACCTGTATATAGAAAAAAGAAGCCTTAAAACTAAGACTTCTTTTCCTTAATATCAATGCAGTTGATGGGACTTGAACCCACACCCACGTAAGTGGACATGAACCTGAATCATGCGCGTATGCCAATTCCGCCACAACTGCATGAACGTGCTTTACCTTACGCACCCGTTTAATATAGCACGTCATCTGCTTCTTGTCAAAACAAATTTTATAAAAACAGCAACTTTTTTATTATTCTGCCTCTGTGCTCTCTGCTTCCGTAGTAGAATCATCCTCAGATGCATCTTCTGAACTTGCTTCTGTTGAATCTACCTGAACAGCTGTACCCATCAGATAATCAAGAACCTTTTCCTCTGTTGCATAGAATTTCAGATCGCTCGCTGAATATTTGGAGTTGATCGTATCCTCGTCTACTTCATTATCATCCATCAGCTTCTGCTTATATGCATCAGTCTCTTTATCATTTGCGACCAGATTTTTTTCTAACGCGATCGAGCTGACAACGATCTTCTCCTGCATTACAGATTCAACTGTGCTCTGAAGATAGGAAACAAATGCAGATTCATCTGTATATCCATAGAAATACTGTAAGAATGTTGGTACGCCGATTCCATACTGGGAGGCACTGGACTCGATATTATCCATAACACTCTTGACATAGGAATCAATTTCGCCTTCCGGATACTGATTAAATGTTGTTTTCTCTTTGATCGCCTTTAATACATTTGCACGATCTGTACTGTCTGCAGTTTTGTCTGTATCCTTCTGAAGCTCATCTGTCAGATACTTGGTATAATCCTCCGTCGTTGTATATTTACCATCCGTAGCCGACTTCACAAGGTCATCTGTATATTCCGGTGTCGTCGTTATCTTGATATAATTGATCTTTATATCAAATACAGCTTCCATTCCTGCTACTGTTGTATCAGAATAATCATCCGGATATGTGATCGTGATCTTCTTCTCTGTACCAGGCTTTAATCCGATCATCTGATCATCAAGTCCCGGTGCTAATGCATCCTTGCCTATAACAACACTGGTTCCGGCTTCATCATCATTCTTATTCTTTTCCTGACCATTGATCGTTTCTACATAATTGATGTTGACATCATCACCATCTTTAATGGCACTGTCATAATCCTTTGTCTCTATATTATTATCTGTACAGAATGAATCAATCTTCTCATCGATCTTATCCTGTGTTACCTCTCTGGATGCCGGAACATATTCAACGCCATCATAATCACTTACCTCTGCACATTTTGCATACTGCTTGAATTCACTCTTTGTGCTTCCACATCCGCTAAGCACTCCCATGCCGACAACGGTTGCCAGGCAAAGGGTCATTACCTTCTTCATTTTCATAATATAATCTTTCTCCTCAAGGCTTCATCTTATTATTTTATCATCCTCATTTTAAGGATCCTGTTTCAACATCCGCTTTAGTTTGCCTCTGTTGTTACTTCTGTGGTTTCTTCAGAAGCCGTTGTTGCTTCTGTTGCAGCTTCTGTACTCTCTACCTTCTTGCCATTATCAAGCAGGAAAGTCATAACCTTATCTGCAAGTGTATAATACATCAGATCTTCAGAAGAATACTGCTCTCTGATCTGATCCTCTGTTGTAGAATTATTGTCTGCCAGCTTCTTAATATATGCTGTTTCTTCATCTGCATCGATCGTAATATTCTCTGCTTTTGCAATCGCACAGACAGCCTTCTTTTCCTTTACGGACTCTTCACAGATCTGCTTTACATATTCTGCAAATGATTCCTCATCACTGTATCCATAGTAGTAATTGATAAATGTTGCATAATCGAAATTATAGGAGCTTGCCTGAGCTTTCAGGTTGTCAATAATTTCGCTTGCAAGGCTTTCAACCTCATCTTCCGGTACATTCTCGATCTGTGCTTTATTAATAACACTTGTCATAACCACATTCTGTGCAGAAGTAAGTGCTGCAGTCTCATTGCTTGCTTCCAGTTCTGCTTTGATTGATGCTTCATATTCATCTACTGTTTTATAGGAAGTATTATTGGCAACAAGTTCATCGTTGTACTCTGGTTCAACCGGAATCTTAATGTAGTTTACAGTCGTCTTAAATACTGCATCCTTTCCATTCAGTTCTGTGTTTGTTGTACTGTAATCCTCCGGGAATGTTACATTTACATCAAATGTATCTCCGGCTTTATGACCTACGATCTGATCTTCAAAATCATCAATAAAAGATTTGCTTCCCAATGTCAGATCATAACCATTTCCATCAGAATTACCACCTTCAAATTCCTTACCATCTACAGTTCCGACAAAGTCGATATTTACAATATCACCCATCTTTGCTGCACTTGTCTTATCTTCATTATAAGTAGTGCAGGATGAAACAAAAGAATCTACCTTGCTCTGAATATCATCTGCAGTTACCGCTTCCGGTGCATATTCATATTCAATTCCTTTGTACTCTCCAAGCGTAACGCCATCTGCATATTTCTCGATATACTCATCGATCGTCAAATCTTCTGCTGCCTCTGTGCTGCTGTCTGATGAAGTCGCATCCGTTTGTGTTGCATTGTCAAGCTTACCGGTTGTATTCTTTTTATCGCCGCATCCCACAGCCATAGATAATGTCATTGCCATTGCAAGAGCAACCGCAAGTCCCTTTTTCAATTTCCTCATTGTACTTACCTCTATATTATTATAAAATTAGGTATCACCTATCATAGCTTTATATCACATTTCCAATTAAAAATAAAGCTATTTTAAGTAATTCATAGAAATGTCACAAACTATGCAACGTTATTGTTAAATGCCTGATTGTTCGCAATACTTCGACAGTATCCATACTTTCAGATACAATTTCCGACAATTTCACATAATGTCAATCACCACTCGAACAGTAAATCACATTTTCCCATGCAACACAATATCTAGTATTATTTCTTTGATTTTTTCTCAATATTTTGTACTGATTGATATAGACAAACCAAAATGGTGATGCTATAATGTGTAACTGTCGGGGACATAGAGTTACAAAATATTCCAAACGATTTTTTAGTCTCACAGATTTTAAATCGTTCATTTTTTTGTCTTTTTTTCACACGCGACGCAATATGTTGGGGTTTGAGAAAATATTGCACTCAATATCTAGATAATCAATTTTGAAGGAGAATGTAAAAATGCAGGTAATCAAAAGAGACGGTCGAGCCGTATCCTATGATCGCAGCAAGATTATCGTTGCCATCCAGAAGGCAAATGCCGAAGTCGAAGACTGCGAAAAAATTTCTGAAGAAAAAATAGAAGAGATCATAGACGGTATCGAAGCAAAAAACAGAAAAAGAATGCTGGTCGAGGACATCCAGGATATCATCGAGCAGAAGATTATGGCAGAAGGGAAATTCGTCCTTGCCAAAACTTACATTATATATAGATACAGCCGTGAACTGATCCGTAAAGCAAATACAACTGACGATTCCATTCTCAGCTTGATCCAGAACAGAAACAAAGATGTTATGGAAGAGAATTCAAATAAAAACGCAACTGTTGCTTCCACTCAGCGAGATCTGATCGCCGGTGAGGTTTCAAAGGATCTCACCAAACGACTTCTGCTGCCTGAAAAGATTTCAAAAGCACATGAAGAAGGTGCGATCCATTTCCACGATGCTGATTATTTCTTACAGCCGATCTTCAACTGTTGTCTGATCAACATCGGAGATATGCTTGACAATGGTACCGTCATGAACGGCAAACTGATCGAGAGCCCTAAGAGTTTTCAGGTTGCGTGTACGATCGTTACACAGATCATCGCTGCCGTTGCCTCCAGCCAGTATGGTGGTCAGTCCGTTGATATCCGTCACCTTGGAAAATATCTGCGTAAGAGTTACAATAAGTACAAAGCGTTATATCAGGAAGAATTTGGCGAGCGATTAGATGCTGATACATTAGAGGAGCTGGTAAAAGAAAGACTGAACGACGAGCTCCGTTCCGGTGTTCAGACAATCCAGTACCAGATCAACACTCTGATGACTACAAATGGTCAGTCTCCATTTGTTACCTTATTCCTGAATCTCGATCCAAATGATGAATACATTGAAGAGAATGCCATGATCGTAGAAGAAATCCTCCGTCAGCGTTTAGAGGGTATTAAAAACGAAGTTGGTGTCTATGTAACACCTGCATTTCCAAAGCTGATCTACGTTCTGGATGAGCACAACTGCTTAAAGGGCGGCAAATATGATTACATCACCCGTCTTGCGATCAAGTGCTCCGCAAAGAGAATGTATCCGGATTACATCTCCGCTAAGAAGATGCGTGAGAACTATGAAGGTAATGTCTTCTCCTGTATGGGATGCCGTTCTTTCCTCTCTCCTTGGAAGGATGAAAATGGCAACTATAAGTGGGAAGGTCGTTTCAACCAGGGTGTTGTCAGCCTGAATCTTCCTCAGATCGGTATTCTGGCAAAGGGTGATGAAGATAAATTCTGGTCACTCCTAGATGAACGGCTTCAGTTATGTTACGATGCGCTGATGTGCCGTCACAGAGCACTGGAAGGCGTAACTTCAGATGTCAGCCCAATTCACTGGCAGTATGGTGCGATCGCACGATTAAAGAAGGGTGAGGTTATCGATCCATTGCTTCACAACGGCTACTCTACTCTGTCGCTTGGATACATCGGATTGTATGAAACTTCTATCCTGATGAAGGGTGTCAGCCATACAGATCCGGTTGGTGAAGAATTTGCATTAAAGGTTATGAACAGAATGCGTGCAGCCTGTGATAAATGGAAGGCTGATACCGGACTTGGCTTCGGCTTATATGGAACACCAGCCGAAAGCTTATGTTATAGATTTGCACGCATTGATAAAGAACGTTTCGGTACGATCAAGGATGTTACTGATAAGGGCTACTACACAAACTCCTACCATGTTGATGTCCGTGAGAAGATCGATGCATTCAGCAAGTTCAGATTTGAGAGTCAGTTCCAGACGATCTCATCCGGTGGTGCGATCTCCTATGTCGAGATACCAAATATGCGTAACAATCTGGATGCTCTCGCAGAAGTGGTCCGCTACATTTATGAGAATATCCAGTACGCTGAGTTCAATACAAAATCAGACTACTGTCATGTATGTGGATATGACGGTGAGATCATCATCAATGCAGATGGCGAATGGGAATGTCCTCAGTGTGGCAACAAAGACCACGCAAAGATGAACGTTACAAGAAGAACCTGTGGTTATCTCGGTGAAAACTTCTGGAACGTAGGTAAGACCAAAGAAATGGCTTCCAGAGTATTACACCTGTAGGATTCAGGTCTGATGCATGTGGTTCATCCATACCACAAACAGAATAATATATACCACATACGATCAGAATATACCGGAATTTTTATAAAAACACTTGCTATATTGAAAAAATTGGTTTATATTAAAGCTATGCATAAAGTATTTACTTGTATGAACAGTTTGCATCCGATTTTTAACTAAGTGCATTAATAATTTCAATTTGTATGGTCTGCATGTCGTAGAGGGCAATGCGGGCCATACTTTTTGTATGGGAGAAATAACGATTATGAATTATATGGATATCAAACGGTGTGATATTGCAAACGGAACCGGAGTCCGAACCTCTCTGTTCGTATCCGGCTGCACACACCACTGTAAGGGTTGTTTTAATCAGGATACCTGGGATTTCAACGCAGGTAAGCCTTTTACTCAAAAAGAAATTGATACGATCATTGAACTCTGTAAGCCGGATCATATTGTAGGGCTTACCCTGCTTGGCGGCGAACCATTGGAATTCGTCAATCAGCAGGGACTGCTTCCACTTCTGGAACAGTTCAAGGCTGCTTATCCGGATAAAACGATCTGGTGCTATACCGGCTATGATTTTGAAAAAGACGTTCTGGACAAGATGTATTTCCAGTGGGATTTCACTCACAAATTCCTGTCCTATCTGGATGTTTTAGTCGATGGAGAATTTGTTGAAGAAAAGAAAGTTCTGGATCTGCGATTCAGAGGTTCTACAAATCAGAGAATATTGGATGTTCCAAAATCATTAGCTGCCAAAAAAGCAGTCTTATGGGACGAGAAAGGAAGGTACTTCTAATGACCACATTTGATATCAACATTAAGAAACTGAATAAAAATGCGACAATTCCTTCTTATGGTTCTGAATTTGCTGCCGGCGCAGATCTGTATGCCTGCATGGAGGAGCCGGTAACGATTGCTGCCGGAGAAACCCAGTTCATCCACACCGGACTGGCTATCGAGATTCCGGCCGGCTATGCCGGACTGGTCTATGCAAGAAGCGGTCTTGCCTGTAAGCGTGGTCTTGCACCTGCCAACAAAGTAGGCGTTATCGATGCAGATTACCGTGGAGAGATCATGGTAGCACTCCATAACCACTCTAATGTCGATCAGACGATTGAAAGCGGCGAACGTATTGCGCAGCTTGTTATCACCCCATACATTACCGGATATTTCCATACTGTAGATGAATTATCCGATACCGTACGCGGTGAAGGCGGATTCGGCTCAACCGGAAGAAAATAAACAGGCGAAAAAATGTCCATGGCACGAAATGTACCATGGACATTTTTATTCTATCCCATTAATTAAACGTGATCATACTATACACATCAGTATTTACGCTCTTGGAATAAGTGTAATCTTTATCAATCTTCGATACCCAATTCGTTAAAAGGTTATTAAAATAAGCATCATTTGCCGCTTTTGTCAGCTCCGCTTTATTCGTAGCGGTTGCCTTCTCATCCGTCAGATATGTCATCTGGAAGATATGATAGCCATTCTCAGTCTCGATAACCTGTGAGATATCTCCATCCTGCATATCATATAAAGTATCCAGCACCTCCTGTCCATAGCTTTCCAGGATCTGATCCTTACTCATGGTATGGCTTCCTGCATATTGCAGGTTATTTGTGTGACCAAGGAAAGTGATATTCAGGTTCGGATTGTCCGATAACTGCTGTTTGATCGAAGTATAAGCCTCGTCCGCTTTTTGTTTCTGTTCTGCAATCTTATCCTTACTGTATACTACGATATTCCCAAAATCATCCTCATAATAACACTCAAAGAACATATCGTAAAATGTCGTCATTCTTGCCTGCTCATCGGACACCTCAGCAGAGGAATCGCTCATGACATGATCGTAGATCTTCTTTGCGAGTGCATTCTCCTGAAGAACACGGGATGGTGTATCTGCCTCCATACCGGTTTCTTTCAACTGCTCATCGGTCAGACTGTTATAGAAATCTTCCGCTTCCTGTTCTGCCTGTGCCTGTTCTTCCGCCGTCAGACTGATCTTATATTCATCCGCCTGTGCGATCAGCGCCTTGGTCTGGACAATATTAGAGATCACTTCACGTCTTGCCATTTCCTCGACGTTCATCTCGATGCCCCCATCCGTCTCGATCGTTTTTCCCCAGATATCGTTGCCGTATTCCTTTTCGTACTCATCAATGGTTGTCTGTGCATAGATATACACCTCGTCCAGATAAATGTTGTCATTTCCGAATTTGAATACGATATATTTTCCTGTATTATCCTGACTTTCTTCTCCGCACGCTGCAAGTGTAAGTAACATCACACATGTACAGATCAAAGAAATAGCCTTTAGAATTCTACGTTTCATCCACCAAACCTCCTGTTCTTCCAGCTCACCGATTCCGGCATCTGCATCATCCTGCAAACATTACAGATTTCGGTATGCTGATCATCCTTTATTCTTCTGCAAGCTCCGCAATATCAGCTACAACTGCTCTCGCCTGCTTCCAGATTTCTTTCTCTGTGATCGTCTTCATCTTAAGCACAAAAGATGGACTGTTGCCGATCACAAATTTCATGCTTCCTCTATATTTATCTAATAACGAATCAATCTTTGCTGTGTCGATCTTCGCCTGTTTAAACATCGAAAACCGTAGCTCCGCCCCCGCCAGCATAATGCTGGTTATATAGGCACGATTTGCCTTTGCCTTTAATAAAGATACATCAAGCAGGTTCAGAACCTCTGTCGGCATCTCTCCAAATCTGTCGTTTAATTCGTCAATGATATCGTCGTAATCATCATCCGATGCGATATGAGATATCCTCTTATACAGATCCAGCTTAATGAATTCATTCTTGACATATTCAGCCGGTATATAAGCATCCACCGGAAGCTGTACGGTTGTCTCAAACCGTTCTTCAACCTTCTCGCCCATCTCCTGACGGATCGCATCATTTAACATCTTACAGTACAGATCATAACCAACTGCTTCCATATGACCGGACTGATCCTCGCCTAAGATATTTCCCGCGCCGCGGATCTCCAGATCCTTCATGGACACCTTGATTCCGGAACCAAGATCGGTAAATTCCCGGATCGCTTTCAGTCTCTTTTCCGCAGTTTCCTTAATAAGTTTATCCCGACGGTACATCAGAAATGCATATGCATTCCGATCTGAACGGCCGACACGGCCGCGGAGCTGATACAACTGGGATAAGCCAAATGTATCCGCATCATGAATGATCATGGTATTTGCATTCGGAATATCCAAGCCTGTCTCGATGATCGTCGTAGTAACCAACACATCAATCTCATGATTGATAAACCGGTACATGATGTCCTCTAGTTGTCGTTCATGCATCTGGCCATGCGCATACTCAACGACTGCATCCGGTACAAGGGATGCGATCTCCGATGTGATCATCTCTATATTATTTACCCGGTTATATACATAATATACCTGACCATCCCGCGCCAGCTCACGCTTGATCGCTTCTTTGACAAGTTCGGGATCAAGCTCCATGACATAGGTCTGGATCGCCCGTCTGTCAACCGGCGCTTCTTCCAGAACGCTCATATCCCGGATACCGATCAGACTCATATGAAGTGTACGAGGAATAGGAGTCGCTGTCAAGGTCAGGACGTCAACATTTGTCTTCATCTGCTTGATCTTTTCCTTATGTGTGACGCCAAACCGCTGTTCCTCATCTATGATCAGCAGACCGAGCTGCTTAAATGCCACATCCTTGGACAACAACCGATGTGTTCCGATCACGATATCCACCTTGCCGGCTTTCAGATCAGCAATCGTCTCCCGAACCTCCTTCGGTGTACAGAAACGGCACAACAGCCGGATCTCGACCGGAAATTCCTTCATACGTTCTTTAAATGTATTATAATGCTGCTGTGCAAGGATCGTAGTCGGCACAAGATAAGCAACCTGTCTGCCATCGTATACTGCCTTAAATGCCGCACGGATCGCAACCTCGGTCTTACCAAAGCCCACATCACCACAGATCAGACGGTCCATGATCTTGCTGCTCTCCATGTCTGCCTTTGTCTCTGCGATCGCTTTCTTCTGGTCATCCGTTTCCTCATACGGGAACATTTCCTCAAATTCCTGCTGCCAGATCGTATCCTTCGAATAGCAGAAGCCCTGTGATGCCTGTCGTTTCGCATACAGGTTCACCAGCTCTTTCGCGATCGTTGCAACATGACCTTTCACCCGGCTTCTGGTCTTCTCCCAGTCCTTACTGCCCAGCTTGTTGATCTTCGGTCGTCTGCCCTCTTTATCACTGTATTTCTGGATACAGTCTACCTCAGAAGCCAGCACATAGAGCTTTCCGCCCTCTGCATAATTGATCGTTACATAATCCTTTAAGACACCGTCCACTTCAACCTTCTCGATACCGCCATAGATACCAACACCATAGCGTTCATGAATCACACAGTCACCCACGCTGATATCAGAGAAATCCTTGATCACTTCACCGGAATACCGTGGCTTCTGGTTCTTCTTTTTCTTCGTACTGCTCCGTGCAGTAAAGACATCACCTTCATTTATCACAACCAGCTTCAACTCCGGGAACTCAAATCCTGCCCGAAGTCTTCCTGTCGTAACCATTACCTCTTTCTCAGAAAGAACACGGTCGGCATCCTCTGAATAGAAGCATGCCACATCATGGCTGGTCAGATTCTCAACCATGCGCTTTGCTCTGGTCGTCGATGGTGAGATAAATATGATACGGTAATTCTTCTCTCGCCATTTTCCGATATCCGCAATCAACGCTTCAAAATTATTCCTGTAAGAATTAACTACACGGCTGTCATATGTTACATCATGCCGGATCGTAAAATACCGATCCTCATGATACAAAATAGAAAATGCGAGCGTCTGAAATGCCTTCATCTTCTGCACGATTGCCGGATAGGTAAATAAAATATTCATCATACCCGGAAGGATATAGCCACCCTCCAGACGGCTCTCCATGCTCTCAAGGAAGGTCGCCATATAGTTATCCGCATAATCTGATATCCGCGAAGTCTCATCCAATAAAATAACTGTATTCTTTGTGCGGAAACAGTCTAAAAGTGATACAGTCTTACTGTAGAAATACTCTACATAGCTGTCGACTCCAGCCATTCCATGGAACTCAGTCAACTGCTCTTTGATCTCCCCGATCTGCTTCTTCAGACGGGCAGCTTCCTCTGTCTTGAACTCTTTCCGCAGCTTCTCATAATATGGCTTGAATTCCTGCTCCAGCTTACGGATACCCTGCGCCGTCCTGCGATCCGACAACACCATCTCACTTGCCGGATAGATCTGAATCTCCTGCACCTGTTCGATCGACCGCTGGCTTTCCACATCAAAGCTTCGGATCGTATCAACCTCCGTATCCCACATATCGATACGATATGGACATTCCTCTGTCAGAGGAAAAATATCAATGATACCACCACGCACAGCAAACTGTCCGACACCGTCTACGCTGTCCGCCTTTTCATACCCCAGTTCCACCAGACGCTTCTTAAGTGCCTCGACGTCCAGTTCTTCTGCCTCACGAATCGTCACCACATTTTTCTTAATATAGGACAGATCCGGCATCCTATCAAATAACGCATCTACCGTCAGAATGATCGTACAGGCTTCTCCCTCGATCAGTCGTCTGAAAATATCCATCCGCCGCCTGGTGATAGAATTTCCATGGATATCTGAGCTGTAAAATAAAATATCCTTCGATGGATACATATACACCGCTTTATCATAGAAACGGAAGTCCTCGTATAGCTGTTCCATTCTCTGTTCACTGTAAGTTACGACCAGCCTTACATGTGCATCGGATGAAAATGCATGCATCAGATACACCCGGTCTGTTCCGTCATTTCCGGATATATTGACGATGCCATCCTGCTCTTTTAACCAGTCCTTTATCTGTATATAATTTTCGGTATGTTTTACAGGCTCATTGATTGCCTTCATATCGACGCCAAATGCCAGGCTGATACAGCCTGGCTCCCTTTCTTTTTTATTTTCTGATTATTTATACCTGTCTGATCGTATCCACTACTTTACCCTGTATACGACCTGTTCCGATCAACACATTTTATCTTTCAGTTAATTATATTTATTCATTGCTGCTGCCGCGCTGTCTTTTAAGATCAATGCGATCGCATCACCGGCATTATCACAGCCTGCCTTGATCTCCGGAAGTTCATCTTTCCCAAATCTGGATAATACATAATCTGCAAGATCCATACGATCCGGCTTCTTTCCGATTCCGACACGAACCCGGACAAATTCCTGTGTTCCCAGATGTGAAATAATATTCTTCATTCCATTATGTCCGCCGGCACTCCCCTTTTCACGGATTCGAAGTTTACCGACTGCCAGATCGATATCATCATAAGCAACGATCACATCGGATGGATCGCATTTGTAATAATCGACCAGCTCCCGGACACTTTCTCCGCTCAGATTCATAAATGTCTGTGGCATTGCAAGGATCACTTTCTCTCCTTCTATCATGCCCCTGCCATAGATCGCTTTATGTTTCTTTTCACTCAATTCTATATTATATTTATCTGCAAGCCCTACGATTACGGAAAATCCTACATTATGTCTGGTTCCTGCATATTTGGTTCCCGGATTTCCAAGTCCTACTATCAGTTTCATCTTATCTTGACCTCATTATCTCTTCTGCTTCTGCAAGCTGTTCCAGTGTATTGACACCTTTAATCTGGTCGGCATCCTCCATAGCTGCCGCATCAACCGGAAGTCCCATTTTCTTGATGATCTCAATGGTATCCGGCAGATAATATTCACCCTGTGCATTATCATTTGTAATCTGTGAAAGCGCTGCCAGTAATGCATCACATTTGAAAATATACATACCGGAATTTACTTCTTTAACTGCCTGCTCTTCCTCGGTTGCATCCTTCTGTTCTACGATCTTTGATAAGCCTTTCTCATCACGGATAATTCTTCCATATCCAAATGGATCTGAAAGCATCGCTGAGATAACTGTAACACCATTTCCTGCTGCAACATGCTTCTTGATCGCCTGCTCTAATGTCTTACCGGTTACAAGTGGTGTATCTCCGCAAAGGACAACAACATCGCCCTCTGTACCGATAAAATCAGAAGCACACTTAACCGCATGACCGGTTCCAAGCTGTTCGGTCTGTAGTGCATAACTTACTACATCCTGCATTTCTTCTGTCTTACCAAGCTTCGCATAAGTATCTTTAATACTCTTTTCTACTTCTTCTGCCTTGTATCCAACGATCACGCAGACTTTATCACATCCGGCAGCTCTTGCCGCCTCTATCGAATAGTATACCATCGGCTTACCAAGCACCTCGTGCACAACCTTTGGCTTTTCAGATTTCATTCTTGTTCCCTTGCCTGCTGCAAGGATGATTGCTTTCAGCATTGCCCTAATATCCTCCAACCTATGAAATTCTACAAACAATTTTACTTTATCCCTATTCTATTTTCAACCTCTTTCCCAAAATGTTTTGTCTGCCCTGTTATAGCACGATATGCTCTGTCCTATCGCCTCCGCTATAAGCACATACTTCGGATAGCACTACCCTGTAATATGCATCGACTATGTGACGCTTCGTTATGAGACTTGCACTAGCTATCAGCACCAAGCCCATGTCTGAACCCGAAAGGGTGAGTTTGGGCGACTGCTGATCAATCAGCGTGCGAGTCGAATAGAAGCAGAACATATCGTGCATATTACAGGGCTGTGCTATCCGAAGCGTGTGCTTATAGCGGAGGCAACAGGACAGAGCATATCGTGCATATTACACAGGGCAGACAAAAAGCCAGCCACTGCATCTACAGTGGCTGGCTCCGTTTCACGTCTTAAGCTTCCAGTGATTCCTGATATTTCTCAAGTATCATCCGCTGCAGACGTTCTCTTGTCTCAGTATTGATTGGATGTGCGATATCTCTGTACTCACCATCTGCTGCTTTCCGGCTAGGCATCGCAATAAACAATCCCTTATCACCCTGGATCACTTTGATATCATGAACTACAAATTCATTATCAATTGTGATCGAAACGACGGCTTTCATCTTACCTTCTTTTTCAACACCCCTGACTCTGATATCGGTCACCTGCATCGTGTGTACCCCCTTGTCTTTCTTATCTGCTACAATGCGTATCTGAAATTCTTCTCCACGATAACCTTGATGTCATCCGGGCTACCCTGATGAACTGTATTTGCACGGATCGTATCTCTACTTTCTACAATACAGTTTTCGATTACACAATTATCCCCAATGTGTACATCGTTCAGAATGATAGAATTTCTGATCACACAGTTGTTGCCAATGTATACCTTCTTAAATAATACTGAATTTTCTACAGTACCATTTATGATACATCCACTTGCTACCAGGCTGTTATTCACAACCGCTTCCCCATTATACTTTGCTGGTGGAAGATCCTCCACCTTGGAGTAGATGTCAGGATGCTGCTTGAAGAAATAGTTTCTTACATCTCTGTTCAGGAAATCCATGTTTGTCTTATAGTAAGACTCCTTGGTTCCGATGTTTCTCCAGTAAGTATCCATCTTATATCCATAAATCTTCTTTACATTCTTATATCTTACAAGAATATCTCTTACAAAATCAGTTCTGCCTTCATTTGCACAGGTTTCCAGTAATTCGATGAGCTGTCTTCTTCTGATCACATAGATACCGGTTGAGATCGTATTGTTACCTGCAACCAGTGGCTTCTCCTCGAAATCTACGATACGGTTGTCCGCATCCATCTGTATTACACCAAAACGGTTCACATCATCTTCTCCAGGTGCAAGGTCCTTACATACAACCGTAATATCTGCGCCCTTGCTGATGTGTTCTTCCAGAACTTTACCATAATCCAGCTTGTAGATACCATCACCGGATGCAATGACTACATATGGTTCATGACTTTCCTTCAGGAAATTAATGTTCTGATAAAGGGCATCTGCTGTACCTTTATACCAGTAGCTGTTCTCTGATGTAATGGTTGGTGTGAATATATAGAGACCACCCTGTTTTCTTCCGAAATCCCACCATTTGCTGGAATTCAGATGTTCGTTCAGAGATCTGGTATTGTACTGTGTAAATACCGCTACCTTCTGGATATGGGAATTTGTCATATTCGAAAGGGCAAAATCAATAGCTCTGTAACCGCCAGTAATAGGCATAGCTGCAACAGCTCTCTTTGCTGATAATTCGCCCATCTTGTTGCTATTACCACCTGCTAAAATTATACCTAATGCTCTCATCTCTATTCACCTGCCTTTATAATACTTCCGCCACTCTTTAAGTTGCCATCCGGATAATCTTCCGGAGTAGTCACACCAGATATAGCAGTATTCTTACCGATTGTTACACCATCAGGAACAACTGAGTTCTCTCCGATCGTAACAAGTCCAAATGAATAAATCTGTGGCTTGAATTCGTTGACAGCTTCTTCTCCGATTCCAAGCTTAGCATCCTTACCAATCTTAACATTCTCTGCGATGATAGCCTTGTCCATATATGCATTCTCACCGATCGTTGCGTTATTCATAATGATCGAATTACGGATGACTGCACCCTTTTCGATCGTAACACCGGAACCGATAACGGAATTCTCAACATCGCCGTATACCTCTGTTCCTTCACCGATGATACATCTGCTTACTCTGCCACTTGCATCTATGTACTGTGGTGGGATCGCATCTGTCTTGGTGTAGATCTTCCAGAACTCCTCATACAGATTGAATTCAGGAACAATATCTACTAACTCCATATTTGCTTCCCAGTAAGAACCAAGTGTTCCTACGTCCTTCCAGTAACCCTTGAAGTCGTATGCACAGATCTTCTTGCCATTTGAATGGCAGTATGGAATGATGTGCTTACCAAAGTCACATTCCGGCTGATCCTTCATCTTTACAAGTGCCTCACGAAGCACCTTCCAACTGAATATATATATACCCATAGATGCTTTGTTACTTCTAGGATTTGCAGGTTTCTCCTCAAATTCTGAAATAACATTGTTCTCATCTGTAATTACAACGCCAAATCTGCTAGCTTCTTCCCATGGTACCTGATATGTTGCAAGTGTGATATCCGCATCACAGGATTTGTGATATTCCAGCATGTTTTCATAGTCCATCTTGTAGATATGATCACCAGATAATATCAGAACATATTCAGGATTATAATAGTCTATAAACTCCAGGTTCTGATAAATAGCATTTGCAGTACCTGTATACCATTCGCTGTTATCACTTTTCTCGTATGGTGGAAGAACTGTCACGCCTCCTATGTTACGATCCAGATCCCAAGGAATACCGATTCCGATATGCTGGTTAAGCCTCAGTGGTCTGTACTGTGTAAGAACACCTACTGTATCAACACCTGAATTAATACAGTTGCTCAATGGGAAATCGATAATCTTGTATTTGCCGCCAAAAGCTACAGCCGGCTTAGCCAGATTAGAGGTCAGAACGCCCAAACGGCTTCCCTGTCCTCCTGCAAGAAGCATGGCTATCATTTCTTTTTTAATCATAATGTCACCCCTTCGTGCGTATTAATATAAATGCATTATACCACTGTTTTTGTAATAAGCAAAGTTTTTTATTGCATTTCCACAATAAAAGTTAAAAGAATATAGAAATTTTAAACATTTTTACAAAACAAACACATATTTTGCATGAATTTTCCATGTATCTTTTAACAATTTTCACTGTGCATTTTTGATTAAAAAATTTTCTTTCCTGTATTCTCCGGGTAGAAATGGTTTTCTACTTGTGATAAACTCTAATTAATTATTTTACCGATATACTTTCAGGCTGTTACACAGATTTTGACCTGTCATAATCCCACAAATGCCTGAGTATACGAAGATGAAAGGAAGAAGAACTTATGGCTGAAATTTTAGTAAAAGAATACCGTGGCGATGTTGTTGAAAATGTACATTATGGATCTATTGCTATTGTTTCATCAACCGGCGAAACGATTGCTTATACCGGTGATATCGAGCGCCAGACTTATATGCGTTCCGCAAGCAAACCGATCCAGGTGCTTCCTACCCTGCTCGCAGGTCTTCATAAAAAATATAACCTGAGTGAGGAAGAAGTAACGATCTGTAATTCCTCTCACTGGGGCAGTAATCATCACATCTATGTACTTCAGAGCATCATGGAAAAAACGGGCTTAAAAGAAGAAGATATGATCATGAATCCAACGATCTCCACATCTGCAACACCGCTTGCGGACAAGCTTACACTTGGTTCCAAGCTGAATCCTGTAGAGGGCAAGAGCCGTTTGCAGCACTGCTGCTCCGGCAAGCACTTAAGCCTTATGATGCTGCAGCGTGAACTGACAGGAAAAGTCACCGGCTACCAGCTTCCGGACTCTCCTGTCCAGAAGCAGATCATTTCATTCTTATCCATGCTAAGCCAGACTCCGACTTACCGGATCAGTCTGGGAATCGACGGCTGTGGTGTTCCGGTATTTGCACTTCCAATGCGTAATATCGCACTTGCTTATGCAAAACTTGCAGATCCGTTCAACCTGCCGGATGATATACGGGAAGCAATCACCTATAACTTCGACTGTATTAACAAGCATCCTGAAAAGATCAACGATTACTTTACACCATCTTACTATGTAAATAAGAACCCGGATCTTCTTATGAAGGACGGTTCCAGAGGTGTGATCTGTATGGCGATCCGAAGCCGGAAGCTCGGTATCGTGATCAAGCTCGAAGATGGCTGGAGCGACGAATATCAGGGAATCATTGTTGCCCGTATTTTGGAGCAGCTTCAGTATGATGATAAAGAACTGATCGAACAGCTTAAGAAAACGTATAACACAAAGATTTATAACGACTGCAAGGATGAGGTTGGACACGCCGAAGCAGATTTTGATATCCATATCGAGCAGTCCTATTTCGATGAATTATTCGGAAATGCGGAACCGGAAGAAGACGATTCGGATGAATCTGATGCAGACACTGCAGACGAAAGCTCTGATTCCGAAGATTCCGATATTGATTCTTCAATCGAAGACGAAGACACGGAAGAACTTGAAGATGATGAAGATACCAACGAAACCGATAAATCGTCCGGTCAAAAAAACAGCTTCGAAAGTTCCGACTTTATAAGCAGTCTTTTGAATATGCGAGGCAAAAAAGCCCGGTCAAATTCCGAGCATAAGCCTGTTACAGATCATAATGACATGGATGAACCGGAAGACATCGACGAGGTTTCCGAAGCAGATGAAGATATGGAAGATGAGGAACAGCTCCCTGCAGAAGAACGTGCCAGACGCCGTGCAATCCGTGACCGCAGATCTATTCTCGGTCAGAATGTTGTCCTGCCATCATCAAACCAGACTTTCATCCAGAATCCAATGACCGATCCGATGCGTCCTGTAAAATCTGCCAAGGTGATCTCCACCATCCAGAATAATGACGCCGAATTCGAAGTCTTTGACAAGAAAGACAATGAAGATAACAATGAGCAGGAATAACACCATGCTTTGACAGGTTGTTCAAGTTTTATATAAGATTGCAATATAGCACACACATACAGCAACACCCATATGGTTATTCCACTATAAATGACTTACTGCGGTTTCTGTTCGCAGCACATGTCTGATTCGTAAATACTCCTGTGCCAACTCGCCTTCGGCTCAAACAGGCACTCGTATTTACTGACAATGTGCAGCTCACAACGAAATCCTCGTATATGTCATGTTATAATGGAACAACCATATGGGTGTTGCTGTATGTGTGTGCTATATTTTATGCAATCTTATATAAATCCTGATAGTGTTATAAAGCATGGTGTTATTCCTGCTCGTTCTGACATTCAGGGCAGATGCCGACATATTCAAGATTGTGGGATGTTATCAGAAAGTCCTCATCCACCAGTCTGCCCCGCTCATCGATCTCAGGATCATATGGCACATGGCTGTCGAAGATTCTTCCACATTTGGTACAGATAATATGATAATGCGGAACCGGATTGCCGTCAAAATGTTCATTCTTATCAAATGAGAATACATTCATGATAATGCCGTCATCAACCGCATCCGCCAATACTCTGTATACAGTCGATGCACCTATATTATATCCCCTCTCCACAAGAATCTGATGAAGCTGCTGGGCAGTCGGATGACATTTTAATTCTTTTATAACCGAATATATAACCTGTTTTTGTTTTGTATTTCTTTTCTCTGCCATACCTGTTCACTCCAATGATTTATTCCGATCTTACTTTTGATAAGTCTATACTAACACATATTTTGTCAGGTTTGAATACCTTTTTAAGAATTATTCTCATTAATTTTAGCCTATATCCGGCAATTCACCTATAAATGGAAGTTTTGCTGCCAAATTAATAGTTATAAATTTAATTTTTGTGCTTGACATCCCAAGTGTATTGGTGTACTATCCAACTAGTACAGTAGTTAGGAGGGAAGCATTTGGAATTTAAATCAAACCTGCCGATCTACCTTCAGGTCATCGATGATATAAAAAAGAAAATTATTACAGGTGCCCTGCCACTTGGTACCAAGCTCCCATCATCCAGAGAACTTGCCATCCAATATGACATCAACCCAAACACCGCGGCCCGGGTTTATAACGAAATGGAATCTCTCGGACTGTCGTATACGAAACGTGGAATTGGTACATTTGTAACAGAAGATCCTCAGGTAATTGATCGGCTGAAACAGGAACAGTTAAAGCAGATCCTTACAGTTCTGGATGAACAGCTCACCGGCATGGGATATACGCCGGAAGAGATCATCCGATTATTGCAGGACTACTATTCCCTGTAAAAACAAGTATTGAAAGGAATGAATACTATGATTAAATGTGAACACTTAGTAAAAAAGTATATGAGTACGACCGCTGTTTCGGACCTGTCACTGGATATCACATCCGGTAACATTTATGCTCTACTCGGTCCGAACGGAAGCGGTAAATCCACCCTTATGAAAATGATCGCCGGGCTTTCAAAACCGACCTCCGGTACGATCACAATGGATAACCGGCCATTAGATTACAAAGCCAAAGCGCATATCGCATATATGCCTACAGAAGCCTATTTCTTCGGTTATATGAACTGCATCGATGTCGGAAAATATTACCGTGATTTCTTCGCTGATTTTGATTATGACAAATACATGCGCCTGTTACAGGAAATGGATCTGTCGCCAAAGCAAAAAGTGCGTGAGATGTCATCCGGTATGATGGCAAAGCTGAAGATCGTTGCAACACTTTCAAGGAATTCGGAAGTTATTATGTTAGACGAACCGTTAAACGGCATCGATATCATTGCCCGCGAGAAGATCATTCATACAATCGTGTCTAATATCTCAGATGACACTGCCGTTATCATGTCAAGCCATCTGGTGGATGAACTGGAAAAGATCATTGATCATGCCATCTTCATCAAAAACGGAACCTGTGTATTACAGGGTAATGCAGAAGAACTTCGTATCGCACAGGGCAAATCCATTGTTGATATGTATAAAGAAATCTACGCATAAACTGGGAGGTATTCAATTATGTTAAAAATGTTAAAATATGAATTTCGCCGTGGAATCTTTCCACTTCTGATCGTAGGGATCGTCATAGCTGCCATTGAGCTTTACTTTCTCATTAGTACGTTAACCGCACATGCAGATCACTCTGTTATTGCTGTTTCCCTGCTTATTCTCGCGGCTTTCTGCTGTTACCTGTTTGTATTGATCTACGGCATAATCAGTTACAGCCAGGATCTGAAAAACAAATCGGGATATCTGGTCTTTATGGCTCCTATATCCAGCTATAAAGTAATCGGCGCCAAACTGTTATCCATCCTGCTGACAGGTGCAATAATCGTTGCTGTTATATTCGGATTACTGACCTTAGATCTCAGCCTGGCATACTCCACATATGACTCCATTGATACTTTTTATGATTTTCTAAGCAATATTCTTGAAATGGGGGGATATTCCCTGGGCGGCGTTATCTTAAGATTACTGGCATTTATCCTTGTATTTCTGATCCAGTTCTTTATGACGATCACTCTTGCCTACCTTGCGGTATCGGTATGCTCCACCATTCTTCAGACAAAGAAGATTAAAGGTTTTATCAGTTTCGTACTGTTCATCGTCTTCTATGTGATCCTGTCTGTAATTGCTTCTAAGATTCCCCATCTGTCCAATCCCGGACCGAATGCGACATTTATGGAAGCCATGTATGCCATGATCCCACAGATTGCACTCTACTTCGTAGTAATGGTGGCAAGCTATATCGGAAGCTCCGTGCTCCTCGAAAAGAAGATCAGCTTGTAACGCAAACGAACAGGCGGTAACTCTCAGCCGGAGCATTCTCAAACACACATGACTACCTTCGTTTCAACTTCGATCCGATCTGCATACTGCGCCGGACACGATAAATTCGTTGTGTCCGGCGCAGTAGCACCGAATCGTTGAAACTCAGTCGTTCATGCTATGGTTTGAAAATGCCCCGGTTGAGGGTTACCACCTGTTCTGTTTTTACATAATATAAAGATTTGCAATCCAAAGTATATTAGATTTTTGTACAATATATTTTCTTATATTAATTTATGAAATCCATATACTTCACACTCACATTTGTATATAAAACAAGGGCATATCTGTAAAATACGAAGGTAGTCATGCGTATTTTACAGATATGCCCTGTTTTTATTACTAAAATGTGTTCCCGCCCCTACACCCCTATGGTGTGCAAGTCGATCCAGTTATAGATATCGTAATATGCCTGAATGTTGTTGATCTCGTTTATGACTTCGTGACGCGCATCCTTGTACAGGATGCATTTGACATCATCTGTGATATATCTGCTGTATTTGTTGTATAAAAGCTTCACGTCCAGGCCATAGTGTCCGACCGGATCTTTGCTTCCTGATATGAACAATACCGGCATATTCTTTGGCACATTTGCCAGATTATCCTCATCCTGAATAAATTCCAGTGTTTTGAATAACGTCTTGTAGCCCTTTACCGTAAAAGTATAGTCATACATCGGATCTGCCATATATTTGTCAACCTGAACATAGTCTCTGCTCAGCCAGTCTTTCACGGTACGCTTCCGCTTCTCACCGTTCATGATCGTCATTCTGGGAATACCGAAAAGGTAAGTACCAAATGCAAGCACCTGCAACAATTTGCTTCTATGCTTCTCGCCACGGAGCATACTCTCCACTCCGGCTACCGCCTCTCCGATCTTCAGCATACACTTCGGATGTCCGCCCGTTCCCATACAGATAAAACCATCTATGCTGGCATTTTTCTGCAGCTTTGCAGGGTACTTTGGATCTTTTGCATATTCGCACATATATCTTCTTGCAATAAATGATCCCATGCTGTGTCCCATAAGAAAATACGGAAGATCCGGATATGCCCGTTTTATGCATCTGGTCACACGATGAACATCTGCTGCCATCGTCTTACTTGCATCATAAGCATACATATAACCCATCTCGGATTTATTTCTGGCTGTCAGTCCATGCCCCAGATGATCATTTCCGCATACCAGAATTCCTCTGGCAGCCATAAATCTTGCAAAATGATCATAACGCTCCATGTCCTCTATCATACCATGAGAGATCTGAAGCACCGCCTTGATCTCACCCTGTGGAATCCAGACGATGACATGTAATTTATCTCTTCCGTTGGATGATGGAATATATGTCTCTTTTTTCTTTACGTTCTGTTTCATAAGCAACCTCCCATTGTTAGTATCCGCTTTCGAAAAAAAATTTATGCATTCGGCTCCTGATTTTCTTCCTTCCAGTAGATATTTCTGTGTTCTACAGAGGTCGAGAATGCGATCAAAGTCTTTGTTTTTCCAAATCTCTGCAATTCACCGATAAACAGATCCAGTGCCATCGTTGTCTCAAAGATAACCTCGATCAGCATGGAATAGTCACCGGTCACACAATTACATTCCACAACATTTTTGCAGTTCTTGATAAATGGATAAAAATCCTGTTTGTCGTTCGGCTCTACCTCTAAATTAATAAATGCTTTTGTATAATATCCCAGTGCGATCGGATTGATCTGTACCTGAAAGCCCTCGATCACCCCTGCTTCCTTTAACCGCTCTATTCTTGTAGATACTGCTGTTGATGACAGAAAAACACATTCCGCAATATCCTTTAAAGACATACGAGCATCCTTCTCTAACAGTTCCAGAATCTTCTGATCTACCTCATCCAGACAGTAAGCTGTCTCTTTTACTTCATGCATAGTTTTACTCTCCATTTTCTTATACATCTCATCTGCCAAATACCTTTATTTATATAGAAACTTTGGTATAGAAAAAGGACATCCTTCATCTGAGAAGGACATCCCTTTCATATTTCTGATATCAATGTACTTCTATCTATCCTGTCTGTATTTTACTACTAATAACAGGATAAATCCAGCACTAAAAATACCATGTAGTATTGCATCTGTATATTTTACGGGAATATACCCTTGATCTCTTCCGTATGGATCAATCGTTTTAAAGCTATGATATAGGCTGCCATCCGCAAAGTACAATGACTCTTTTTGCTCTCCTCCACGATTTCTCCAAATGCTTTCGTCATGATCGTTTCAAGCATCTCATTTACCTGCGGTTTTTCCCATGTCATTTCCTGAATGTTCTGTACCCATTCAAAATAAGAAACAATAACACCGCCGCTGTTTGCAAAAATATCCGGCACAAGCTTGATACCTCTTTCTGCAAGGATCGGATCTGCATCTGCTGCCGTCGGTCCATTTGCACCCTCAACGATATAAGAACATTTTAACTTCTCCGCAACCTCTTTTGTGATCTGATTTTCAAGCGCTGCGGGAACCAGCACATCACAATCACAGGTAAGAATATCTGTATTCGAAATATGGGTAACACCATCTTCCTGATAGTCTGCAAGCAGACCACCGGCTTCTACATAAGCTGTTACCTTATCTGCATCCAATCCGGTCTCCTTATAGATTCCACCCGACACATCACTGATCGCTACAACAACCGCACCTCTATGTCCAAATATTCTGGCTGTATTACCGCCAACATTACCGCATCCCTGAATTGCAACCTTAGTACCCTCTAACGCCTTGCCATCTTCTGCAAGAAGGAGCTTGGTGCTGATCACAACTCCACGTCCGGTTGCCGATGGTCTTCCCTTGGAACCGCCAAGCTCCAGCGGTTTTCCTGTCACAACTCCGGGACAAGGTTTTCCCTTTAACTGGCTGTATGTATCTAACACCCATGTCATAATCTGTGCATTTGTATTTACATCAGGAGCAGGTATATCGGTATCTGCTCCGATGATCGGCTCGATCGCATAGGTATATCTTCTCGTCAATGCACACAATTCCCGTCTGGAAAGTGCAGCCGGATCTACTTTGATACCACCCTTCGCTCCTCCAAATGGTATATTTGCCACTGCACATTTTAATGACATCCATGTTGCAAGTGCTTTGACTTCATTCAGTGATACGTTCTTGTGATAACGTATACCTCCTTTGAACGGTCCTCTGATATTTGAATGCTGGACTCTGTATCCTTCAAATACCTTAACACTTCCGTCATCCATCTCCACAGGAAGGTAAACCTTAGTCTCACGCTGTGGATTTTTGATGATCTCAAACACCCTCTTGTCAATTCTACCAATGTTCATGGCTTCTTCCATCACTGCTACCACATTCTCATATGGGTCGTACTGTCTGCTCATCTTCGTATCTCCTCGTTTAACAAATATTTTATTGTCACGAGTTATCCGGTGTTACCTGTAAGGGATAAACCTTTTGACAAGAGGCATTCTAATCCTCCTGCATTTATACGTCAATATCTCAAGTCAAACACCATACAAAATGATATTTTCAAGTATTTTGTCTTAACAATGTATATTTATAGCAGTTCAAACTTGAAATAATCAAGTTTAATTTGTAACATTGATCACATATAACTGGTGCAGTGCTCTTGTACAGGAAATGTAAAATGCGTGCCGGCTGATCCGGTTTTCCATCACATCCTGTTCATTGATAACAAATACTGCATCGAATTCCATACCCTTTGCAAGAAACTTCGGAAGAACGACCACACCGCCATTATAGACGGTCGACTGGTTCGTAAGATATGTCACCTGTTCATATTCTTCCAGTTCTTTATACATAGCAAATGCACGTTCTTCATCATCACAGAGAATTGCCACATTATCAAAATCATCCAGTTCTCCATAATCAAGCTTCTCTGCGATAAATCCGGCAGCATCTTCTATACTCTCCGCCTGCTCTGTTACCGGCTCCATGCCATGGCGGTTGAGTGGATGAGCTTCCGCCTCGTCTGACGCCCGATCTGCTTCCAGAATCCTGTTACAGAATTCTGTGATCTCACAGGTTGAACGGTAGGCAGTATCCAGAGTCTTGATCTGGCAGCCGCCTGTTCCTCCATGCGGCACAAATACCGTCTGCAGTACATCCAGCACCGTTTCCTCCGGATTATAATAAAGCACCTGCAGGCTGTCTCCCAGTATCGTCTTTTTACATTTAAAGATACGATCCAGTACTGCATACTGGAATATGTTGTAATCCTGCATCTCATCGATCACGAGATGCTTGATATTGTCATAGGACTTGCAGCCATAGAAATAAATCTGCAGATAAAATACCGCCAGAATATCTTCATAGCATACCTTGCCATATTCATTCCGGTATTGTTCGATGCCCGGATGCTGTTCAGCCTGACTGTTAAGAAAGTCCTGATATAATTCGATCAGGTTGCGCTCCGCATACTGATAGATCATCTCTTTTGTGATCTGGTTCTCCATCTTCTGATGCTTCTCATCCGTAAATGCCTGATCCTGTTCATCCTCTACCCGGTCTGCTATAAAATATGCGATCTTCTCAAAACGTTCATAGACCGGATATCTGGCAAAACGATTATAGAACATCTTCTCGATCTGGTCCTTTGTAAATTCTGTTTTCTCAAAATGGAAATCTTTAAACTTAATATTTGCCGTATACTCTTCCAGATATTTGTTAAATGCCTGATAGAACGCTATCGATGATTTCCATGCAATATTCTTCATCTCCGGACTTTCCATATCAGGATGTGTCGTGATCCGGTCTGCCTGTTCCAGCTTTGTCTCATAATCACAGTCCACAAACAGGATTTCCTCCATCAGAGAATCAAATTCCTTCTCCGGTACATTATCCTCGCCGACCTCCGGCAGCACACCGGCAATATAATCGCCAAAGATTCCATTTGGCGACAGGATCATAACATTGTCTGCCGACATCGTCTTACGATTGTTGAATAACAGCCACGCCAGTCTGTGCATCGCAACTACTGTCTTACCACTTCCTGCCCGTCCATCCACAATAAGATTATAAGCTATCTTATTACGGATCAATGCATTCTGTTCTTTCTGGATCGTTGCAACTACGGATTTCATCTTCGTGCCGCTGTTCTTTCCCAGTGCATCAAGCAGGATCATATCATTGATCTTCTCATCGGTATCGACTGCATTATGCAGTCTTCCATTACTGATATCAAATTGCTTCTTCTCTACGATCTTTCCAAAATATTCTTTATCGGGTGCCTGATAGGATGCCTCGCCCTTCTCATAATCATAATACATCGATGCGATCGGAGCACGCCAGTCATAGACCTTCTGATCCTGTTCATCCATCGACCAGTAGCCGTTTGTTCCGATATAGACCGGAAGAACCTGTCCATCCTCCTGATACTCAAATGCGATCTTTCCAAAATACGGACTCTCGATCTGGTGCGCCAGTACATCTACCTGCTTTGCCGCATGTTCGATAAAAAATGTATCGTTATTTACATTGTTCATGTTCTGCAGGAATTCCTCATCGTCCATATCTCCGTGGCTGTCACGCATATATTTCTTCTGTGCTTTGATCGCCTGATTCCGGTAGTCGATGCTCTCCTGTGTGGTCTGAAGATCACACTGCAGCTCATTTTCTACTTCTTCAAAATATTCCTGTTCTTCTTCCAGCGTTGTCTCTCTATATGTTTCCTGAACCTGTTTCTTGTCCATTTTCTTTCCTTTCAAAACAGACATCATCTAAAATCAAATCCACCTGACTTCAAATGATGCCTGTACATTTTACTTCTTTATAATTATGACTCTTTTTGCTGCACAGCTCTGCGCACTGCCGCTTACTGCCTTTACCGTATATACATAGCGATAACCGGATCTTGCCGTCTTATCTTTCCAGTAAAGATCCGTTGTTGTTCCAATCTGTTTCATGGAGCCTTTTTCTTCCTGTCTGTATATCTTATACTTCTTTGCTCCTTTGATCGATTTCCATTTTACTGCAACACCGTAGCTGCGTTCTTTTACCGATATTGCCGGTCTGGTCAGTCTCCGGGTTACTACTGCATCGCTGTAAGCACCAAAAGATGTGCCCTTTCTAGCCCGGATTCTATATGCATACCATGTGCCTGATTTTGCAGATGTATCTACATAAGTCAATGTGTCTCCGGAATTGATATCTCCGATTCTCTGCCATTTTCCTTTATATGTTCTGCGATAAATTCGATAGCCCTCTGCTCCCGGTACGCTGTCCCAGGTCAAAGACAAGCCACTCTTCTGGTTTGCTACCGTTTTCAGTTCTGCTGCTGCAAGCCGGATCGTATATGGACATTCGATCTTTCCGGTATAATTTCCGGTTCCGGTCACAACACAGGTTGCACTTCCTACCTTTTTGGCATTTCTATATGTTACCGTATAATCTTCTTTATTCAATCCAGCAACTGTCACGGACGGTTTACAGCTCTTACCTGCATACTGATATACTTTCTTTGACAGTGTTGCTGTAAGACCGGATATGTCCTTCGGTGTTACAGTCAGTGTATAACTTGCCAATGTCGTTTTATATGCTGCATCTGCTCCGACCGTTGCAGTGATCGTGCAGCTTCCTACACCCTTTATCGAAATATAGCCTTTTTCATCTGCTTCCGCAATTCTGGTATTAGATGACTGGTATGTCACTTTTCCCTCTGAATTGGTCGTAACTTTATACCGATATGCCTTGCTTCCATATTCTCTGGTAACTGTCTGCTTGGAAAATGCAGTCTGCGATTCCGGCTTTTCATTTCCATTTTCATCATAATCTGTATACTGAACCTTCAGACCCGACTGATCAAAATAATCATGAAGATTAACATAGCCCCAGCCATATTGTGGATCCCAGCCATAGGTTCCCTTATCAACGGCATATTTCTTAAGTACCTTCTTCACACCCTTGTAGTTGAGTGACGGCTGGATCATCTTCACATATGCCCCCGCCGCTGTTATATGTGGCGTTGCCATAGAGGTACCGGACATCTTCTGATACTTGCCCTTCAGATATGTTGATACAACACTGGTTCCCGGTGCGCAGAAATCAACAGTATCTCCATAGTTGGAATAGCTGGCTGCAAAATTCTCATTGCTGTTCATCGCAGTTACAGTTATTACATTCCCTCTGTTTGCAGGGTAAGTTGTGCTGACATCCGTTGCATAATTACCGGCTGCACAGCAGACAACCGTTCCAGATGCCTCTGCCTTCTTTAATACATCCTTTAATAATGTAGAATATTTCCAGAATAATCCTGTCCATCCAAGGCTCATATTTACTACATCTGCCTTTTGGGATACCGCATATTGTAATGCGCTCCGGATTGCAAGATTTGACGATTTACCTGCATCATCAAAGGTTTTAAGGATCATCAGTTTTACATTTTCCGGTGTATTATCTGCAATGATACCGGCTACATGGGTTCCGTGTCCATTTCCATCCGTATATGCCTTGTTTTTGCTTACTTTATCTTTTCCCTGAAAACAATAACTATGCTTGGTATCTATTCTGCCCTTAAAAATCTTATTCGTTGCATCCAAACCTGTATCAATAATGGCAACTGTCACTTCCTGATCGATCACATAATAATCATATTCTGCTTTCAGATAGCCAAATCCCATCACGCTGCCGCCCCAGGACATGGAATTATGGTCTTCAATGTCCGGAACATCTGCAAGAATATCACTGTCTACCACCTGATCGATAAAACAATGATCCGTACCATAAGCATCCGCTAACTCATAATAAGCATATTCCGTATCCGCAGTTGTATCAAACTGCAGCACATATTCATTATAATCTCCATAATGAAGGATCTCGGATGCACCATAGCTGTCTGTAAGCTGTGCTCCATCCGTCAATACCATCAGACGCTTTAACTGATATTTGTCATTGGAGTCTGTACTTCCATCGGATCCTGGTTCTGTTGTTTCTGTATCCGGTACTGTGTAGTTCTGATCCCAGTTATCATTGATCAGTTCTACCACATCAGAAGCATCTTTCGCTTCCTTCACCGGAACCCCGGCAATATATTCTACCGGATCCCGATTCTCCGCACTCTCATCCTGTATATCCTGATCACAGATCTCCATCGCTTCGTCCGTCTGCTCTGTCGTATCACTCAGCCCGGCAACCGTATAATCTTTCCCATTGATCTGTACTGTATGATCCTGCTGTTCTTTCGAAGCAAGCTCACTCATATCATATGTATGAATCGTTGTATCTGTCTGTCCTGTACTGGTTCTATTGGCATCGTGCAGGCTGTCCCAGGAAAAAAACGTGCTCGCTAATATAGCCGCCATCCCTATGCAGATGCCGGCTTTTTTATAATTCTTCTTTTTCCTATAAAACAGCTTTTCTCGTTTCTGTCTATTGTTCATTTCTTTTCTCTTTTCATCATATCACTTATATTTAAATCCAATTTCCCTTTTTATTTTAAACCATCTTGCTGATAACTTCTATAGTTAATTTTCAGGTTCTGCTAATATATTTACCGCAAATATATTTATGTGTCTTTTTTTGTACATCGTTTTTTGTATTCTCTATATAACAAAAACCTGTATACATTAACCACAATTCCGTTTTTCTTATTTTTCTCTATAGACAAACGGTAGGTTGACCACATTTTCGATCGGAGGGATTCATATGTCACATTCAAATTCTAATTCGGGAGGATGCCTCCCAGGCATCATTATTTTTCTTATTATCTGTTACATCATCGGTGCTGTCAGTGACAGCGGAAAGCATACCTGCTATTATATCGGATGCGACCGGGAAGTGGATAAAAACGAAACCTACTGCTGGTATCACAAAGATTACGGTCACCGTAAGTCCTATCATGTTACAACACAGGCAACGACTGAATCCAATTATCATAAACAGTCCTCTTCTTCATCCCCTTATCCTGCGACAACTGAGGCTGCACATTCCCGGGATGTTTACGACTCCTACGATGATGGATATGATGACGTATATGACAATATGGGAGATTATGATGAAGATCGATATGATGAAGATGACGATTATCGGGACGGTGTAGACGATGCAATTGACGAGTTCGGTTACTACTAAGATCTTCCAGATATCGTTTTCATGAACATTTTATAGTCATTCCTCTGATTTCATGTTAGAATAAGACATTCAATGAAATCGGAGGAATTTTTTATGAGTAACGAAGGCAAGAAATGCACCGTTCACTATACAGGAACGTTTAACGATGGAACCAAATTTGATTCATCCTATGACCGCGGCGAACCAATCGACTTTGTATGTGGTGCAGGTATGATGATCAAGGGCTTTGACGAAGCTGTTAAGGGCATGGCGATCGGAGATATCATCGATGTTCACCTTATGCCGGAAGAAGCATACGGCATGCCGGATCCCGACAATATCTTAACTGTTGAGATCAGCCAGCTTCCCGGTGCTGAGGATCTGGAGATCGACCAGAAAGTATTCCTGTCAAATCCCGCCGGACAGTCTTTCCCTGTTAAGGTAACTGCCAAGGATGACACCACGATCACCTTTGATGCAAACCATGAGATGGCAGGCAAGGAACTGAACTTCAAGATTGAACTTCTGGATGTAGAATAAACAGGAAAAAATTATGTACACCTGATATAAAATCTCCCGGGCGCTCCTGATATGATATACTACGAATTTCTACTCGTCACACGCATCTATTCGCTCATGCTCCTGTGCCAACTCGCCTTTCAGGCTCAAACAGGCACCCGCATTCGCTGATAGCGTGTTTCTCGCAACAAAATTCTCGTATCTATCATATCCGGAACGTCTGGGAGATTTTTTATACCAAGTGTACATAATTTTCTTTATACCTTCTTATTTAAAATACAATTTTTCATGTTATTAATAGGCACTCTTTATTTCTTAATCATACAATTCAAGCATCAATGCTTCATCTTACATTTATTTGCCGAAATACACGACATGGATTTCCCACAGCTACACAATTAGCAGGTATGTCAATCTACACAAGGCAACAACAAACATATAAAAAGCCGTTACACTAAGACCTCAAGTGAGGATTTCGTTATGGAATGCATATACCAGCAAATGTGGGTGCCTGTCTGAGCCCAAAGGGCGAGTTGGCACAGGAACATTTGCAAATCAGGTATATGCAGTTCATCGAAACCGCAGCGTGTCTTAGTGTAACGGCTTTATTTATATGTTTGTTTCAGTCTTGTGTAGTTGTAATTACTCGTCGAATTCGTAGTCTTTGCCCGGAAGGATAGCGTTTAAAGCAATTCCAAGGATAGCTGCGATAGCAAGTGATGTTAATGTGATCGATGTTCCTGCAACTGTGAAGGTAATACCATCACCGAATCCAAGTCCGCTGACAAGGATAACAGCAGCAACGATCAGGTTACGTGACTTTGTGAAATCAACCTTATTTTCAACAACATTACGAACACCGATAGCTGAGATCATTCCGTACAGCATGAAGCTGACACCACCGATGATCGATGCAGGAAGTGAACCGATACACTCAGCAACCTTTGGTGAAAAGCTGAGAAGGATCGCATATACAGCAGCCAGACGTACGACTCTTGGATCGTATACACGGCTAAGCTCAAGAACACCGGTATTCTCACCGTATGTTGTATTTGCAGGGCCGCCGAATGCAGCAGCAAATGCTGTAGCAAGACCATCACCGATCAGAGTTCTGTGAAGTCCCGGATCCTTGATGAAATTATTTCCTGTTGTAGCTGAGATTGCTGAGATATCTCCGATATGCTCCATCATAGTTGCAAGAGCGATAGGTGCCATTACAAGGATGGAAGTAATATTGAATTTACAAAGCTGGAATGGAGGAAGATCCACCCATCCGGCATCCTTTACTGCCTTAAATGTGAAGATTGCAGATCCGTCCGGATTGTGAACACCACATTTGAAAAGAATAAATGCAACTACATATGAGATCACAACACCCATAAGGATCGGAATGATCTTGAACATTCCTTTGCCCCAGATATTGAAAATTACGATAACTGCAAATGCGATAATTGCAAGAAGCCAATTTGTTTTTGCATTATTTACGGCTGATGGCGCAAGACTCAGACCGATACAGATAATAATTGGTCCGGTAACAACAGGTGGAAGGAAACGCATAACTCGTTTTACGCCAACCAGTTTTACAACCAGTGCAAGAACCAGATACAACGCACCTGCCACTACGATACCACCACATGCATAAGGTAATTTCTCACCCATAGACATATCTTTGAAGATTCCGGTATCAAGATTTGCGACTGTGTGAAAGCCTCCTAAGAAAGCAAATGAGGAACCCAAAAATGCAGGCACCTTTAATTTTGTACATAAATGGAAGAATAATGTTCCGATTCCGGCACAGATCAGTGTAACCTGAATGGATAAGCCCTCTCCATTAAAATAAGTATTTACCAGAATTGGTACTAAGATAGTTGCACCAAACATGGCAAACATGTGCTGCAAACCTAACAGCAACATTTTCGGAACACCCAGTTCCCTTGCATCATAAATCGCTTCTTTTTTCTGATTCATAATAATCTCCCTTCTTCTATTGTACCTGTTTTACTGTGATACTATCGATCGAAATGCACGCCTTCTTTCGACAAAATCTCCAGCACACCATCTTTACGATGATAACATAAGAAGGGAGATTTGTGAACTGCAAATCTCCCTGTTTTTTATAAATTTGTTATATTTGTAAAAACTTTCAATATTGAAAGTTTTTAGGTCGTTTTTGTTTCAGATCATTCAATTTTGAACATTACGATCAAATGACTTATTCAACATTTTTCAACGCCTCATCCATCGGGATCCGTTTGATCCTTTTTACCTGGAAGACAGCGATGATTCCATAGGCTGCCATTGCCAGGATAAAGATCGCAGGATAAATATACGGAGCAATATAGATCGTCATCCATCCACTGATCGCTTCCTTCATCATCACATAATAGATCCCGGCGATCGCCACCTGTGAAAGAATGATTCCGAGGATGACACACACTGCCATCACCCATGTTGTCGCAGACAGATATAATCTGTTGATCTCTTTGTTCTCATATCCAAGGATCTTTACCATGGATATTGATATGGTATTCCTCTCAATGATCAGCTTTGTAAGCAGATAAACCATCAGCATGAACATCGCCAGTGCGAATACCTCAAACATATAAAACATCTGGCCCATGGAACGATCAAGCTGTCTTGATACCTTTGTCAGATCTTCCTCTGTGACGACTGTCGCGATCAGCTTCTCATCAATATCAGTCAGCTTCTCATTTGAGAAATATCCGGAGAAATATCCCTCTTCGACATCGAACATTTCCCGATATGTCTTCTCATTCATAAATACTGCCAGTGCCGCAGGATATGTGCACACACCGGAAACCTTTATCTTATAAGAATCGGATGAATATTCCTTATCCAGCGTGATCGTATCCCCGTTTTTCAGTTTATATTTGTCACGAAGTCCGTCAGAGATCAGCATTTCTCCATCCGCAGGCTGTACCTTGGAATACTTGCTGTCATCCGAGATACCATAGACCATGACTTCTTCATCTCTTATATCTGTTTTATAGATCAGGGAAGTTACCAAGTATTTCTCTGCATCCTTGTTCTCTGTTTCCACAGGCATTTTCAAAACGTACTGATAATCCGCAAGCATGTTGTCCAGTGTTTCATCCTGATAGTGTTTTAAAAGCGGCGACATCATCATTCCGAACATCAGCAGAACGATCGCAAATGTTACTCCGATAAACAATACGATATAGCTTGGCAGATTCTGCAGGATCACACGTATACGGAATCTGGTAAAGAAACGGAAATGTGGCAGCTTGACCGCTTTCTTTCTCTTTGACTTTGAAAGATCCCGTCTGATAAACCGAAGCGGTGACATACGGAGCTTCGAATAGATCATCCATGCTGTTATGACAAGCATCAGCACGATCGGAATAACCGTCGTCTTTACAAATGCTTCCGCATTCCATTTTGTCACATATTTTGTCAGACTGTAACTGCCATAATACATCGCCACGCAGACATTTTTAAATACTGTATATCCCAGAACATTTCCGATTACAGCTGCTACAAATGTAACCAGGATCGGAAGAGAAATGTAATGCGCCAGTAATTCTCCTCTTGTGTAACCAGATGCCCGAAGCGTACCGATCGTGCCGGCTTCCTTTACGATCGTATTGTTGATCGTAATCGCAAAGATAAATGCCATGATCACGATTATAATATAAAGCAGTGTTTCCACCATTATCGAATCACCACCCATATCCTCTCCGGTAAAATTAATTGCCTGATTCGTATATCTTGGAATAAACTTCTCCACTTCTCCATACTGACTGATCACCTTTGCAAGATCATCGGATACATCCTTCTCCGCTTTCTCATCTTCAGGTTCATCGTCATAGATCCAGGCATAAGAATAATGCATCAGCCCTTTGTCAAAGCTTTCAAACCGTTCATCCGTTACGATCGCAACACCAAACAACACGGAATCAAACATCGTATCATTATTATTCTGGAACAAAGCGCTGTAATCAGATAATGCTACAAAGCCCGATACCTTATATGTCTGCCCATCAACCGACAGATCATCTCCTACCTTGATCCCATTATTTTCCGCATACATACGGTCAATTGCAATCTCATCTTCTGCCGCAGGGAACGCTCCCTCCATCAGACAGATCTTATCCACATCTGTACGATTCTTAAAAATACGGAGTGTGCTTTCATCCCCATCTTTTTCTACGATTTTCTCATAGTAATAATTCTCATACAGCTTTACCCCCTCATCTTCAATCGCTTTAACCGCCTCGGATGATGCTTCATCCTTGTACTCAAAATTACCATTCTCGATATTATACTTATCAAAGCTCTCATCATATGTAGCGACCATACTCTTACCGGCTACCAGAAAGCCGGACACAAAACCAATACTCAAGATCATAAACAGGAAAATAACCAGATACTTTCCAAGATCGGCAGCCAGCTCCTT